>Ga0307507_10000535_pt1 | contig 80870 bp, 59 predicted proteins | sample 7_EM_MG_FD_207223 | JGI IMG/M metagenome (GOLD analysis project Ga0307507, IMG submission 207223) | Populus trichocarpa ectomycorrhiza microbial communities from riparian zone in the Pacific Northwest, United States - 7_EM | ecosystem: Host-associated > Plants > Roots > Unclassified | place...
CTGACGCGTTGTTATGGCTACGCGTATGCATGAGCACGGGCCTGACCCCTGAGCAACACGTATATATACCTGCCTCGTCTCCTGTACATAGATCCTCACACGACATCGTTTGTTAATGATACACAGTACCTCGTACCTTGTCCCTCTGCACGTACTGTGACATCTGCCGCTCTTGGGCCTTTACTAGGTTATCTCTTGCCCATTTAACTGCGTCCTAGATTCTATATACAAAAGCCTAAGCTTCTTATCATGTCAGCTTCTTATGAGGTATTAAGGTTACTTATATATATTCCTCCTAGTCAAAGTAAAGCCTTGGCTTAAATCCTAGCTCTAGCTTATATAGTGCGAAGCCAGTAGATTTATATAGTAAGATTGCCTATGTAAAGTCTATATAGGGGAGGAGCTCTAACCAATTGTCCTAGTAGTGGTTAATAAAGGGCCTTAAGCGTTGGTTAATGTACTAGTTTAGTACCTCTGTATTACCATTAGTTTATAGGTAACCAGATATAAAGAGCTTTTACTTAATACCAGTTAGTTTATATAGCTTATCTATAAAGGCCAAGATAAATTGGGGTCCTTAATCTAATATAGCCGTCTCTAGGAGGCCGTACACGCACCAGACGTGTTGGTAGTATAGGTTTACTACATCAGCTATAGTAGCAGTTTTATAGTAGGGTAGTAAGAAGGCTCTCTTACCTAGTTAATTAACAACTATAAAGACATTATTAAAGCCCTTTTTATCCGTTGGGAAGAACTTAAAATCAAAAGAGATATACTGCCAGCAGCGTTCACTAATTAGTAGGGGGTGCAGCAGGCCTAGGGTTTTATCCTAAGGTATATAGGTCCTCCTATAGGCCCTACAGTTTCTTATATAGGTATTATAGTCTAAGGGTAGTCCTGGCCAATAGTATTAGTCTGCCACAAGTTTCCTAGTCTTCGTCTTGCCTAGGTAAGCAGTTACCTAGCAAGAGTATACCTCTATAATGAGGTAGGTACAAAGGCAGTTAGTATTAGGGACCATTAGCTTACCAAAGCGGGTTAGTAGCCCTCTTTGGAGTTTCCAGCCCTTCTAGTCTTACTTAGCTAGCTAATATAGCCCTACTAGCGACTCACTAGTTTGATTAGCCTAGAGGACCTAATTAACCAGCTCATATAGTTCCTATTTGCGATTTACTGCCACTAGGGGGTCCCTAGAGGTTTCCTCTAGTATAGCAATTATAAGGGCGGGGTTAATTAAGTATATAGTGCGTACGGCTACGTCCTTTTCTTTCTACATCTTCAGGCCCTCTTGCTTTCATAATAGGGTATCAGCCACTATATTCGCTATGCCTAGCCTATAGGTAATCCATATATAGAAATCAGCTAGTAGGTCTACCTAGCAGGCCTACTATAGATTTAGCAGCCTCTTAGTTATAAAGTACTTAAGGGCTTAATAGTCCGTAATTACTATAAAGGGTATACGCTAGAGGCTAATAAGGTGACCTCGCCATTCCTATAGGCCTCTTATTACTACTAGTATCTCTTTATCATGGATTTTATACCGCATCTCTTTAGGGGACATTGTCTTTAAAAAGAAGGCTACTAGCTTCCAGGTCCTATTATCTTGCAGCTGGTTTAGTACCCTAGCTACTACTCCATTACTTACATTAGTCTCCACGCGGGTGTCTTAGAATAGTAAGTAGTGCTTTATTACACCACCTAATAGCATAAGGGCCTTGACTTGCTTAAAGGCTTTAAGCTCCTCCTCCCCTAGTAGGTACCACGCTCCCTTCTTTATAAGCTTACTAAGCGGTCGTACAACTCAGCTGTAATCCTTTAAGAAGGCCTAGTAGAAGTTATAGAATCCTAAAAAGGATTGCACCCCTTTTATAAAAGTAGGGGGCTCCTAATCCTTAATTATAGCTAGCTTATTAGTGTCTATAGCGATCCCGTTAGTACTAATAATAAAACCTAGGAACTTCGTCTCCGTAATATTAAACTCGCTCTTCTTAATATCCGCCTATAGGCCTGCCTCTTAAAGCCTTTACAGGATCTTTTTAACGTGGACTTTGTGCTCTAGCAGGTCGTCTAAGTAGATAAGAATGTCGTCTATATAGGCTATACAGAAATCGTCTAGGTAGTTAAAAAGGATATTATTAATAAATCTCTAGAAGGATATAGGGCCGTTATATAGTCTAAAGGGTATAACGCGGTACTTATATAATCCATACCTTATATGGAAAGTAGTTAACTCCTCTACCTCTTCCTTTAGCTATATACAGTAGAAAGCCTATCAAACATCTAGCTTGATGAAGATTTTAGCTCTTAATAGCCTAGTTAACGTCTCCTCAATTAATAGCAGCGGGTAGCGGTCCTTCTTAGTAATTGCATTAAGCTTTTAAAAGTTAACGCAGAATTGCCACCCCCCTCCTAGTTTCTTAGCAAATAGAACCGGAGCTATAAAGGATGCGTCGCTTGGTACAATAAACCCCTTCTATAGGTACTCCTGTAGGTAGACCTTAACAAGCTCTAGCTACTCTAGCGACATATTGTATAGCGGGCTAGGAGCTAGATCGCGGCTATTGCCTTTAAGAATAATATCGTAGTCTACCCCCTTGCAATGCGGTAGTAGCGTATTGGATATAGCTTTCAAGAAACAGTCAGCGTATTCTTAGTAGGGCTGCAGCAGCTTTTCATAGATAAGCCAGCAAAGTTCTTCCTTATTATTAGGTAGAGCGTCTTATGCCTTCTTATCCTCTATTAGTTGGTCTATCTTATAGAGGCTAGTACATCCAATTACTACATCCCTACGCTTCGCTCCTCGTAGGAAGTTCCTTACCTTAAGTAGCGCGATATCTACTACTCTAAACTCCCTAGCAGATAAAGGCCTCCTTACTCTTAGCTTTAATAGTAAAGCTAGCCTAGGGTAGAGCTAGTCTTCTATTTTCCTAATTACATCTTAGGTATTAATCTTCCAAGTATGCCTATAGTCGTATAGGGTCCGCTTAGCTTGCTTTAGCTTAGCCTATCCCTCCAGCTTAATTTTAGTAGAGGACTTCTTCTCTTAAAGTTCACTAATCACAACTGTACGTTTAAGGATGCGTTGGGGGGTAGACTTAGACTCTTAATCTAGTAGTACGTCTCTTTAATCTACATCTCTCTAGTAATCCTCGTTAATTAGCAGGGGTAGAAGCTCCTTTCTTAGTATAATTATATCCTGCCTACCATGGTAGTTCTTCTTAGTTCGCCATACCAAGACCTAGTATTTGCAATTAATAAGGGCCCTAGTCTTCTTAAACCACCTACAGCCAATAAAAAGATTATGGCGGCCTATATCGCAGAATAGGAACCATATAGGGACTTATTAACCGTCTATAACTAGATTCGCCTTAAAGAGCTGTCTAATTATATCTATCTACTAATTATTATAGCTAGATATAGCAACTCCTTATCCTTTAATCTTATAGAGCTTTAGTCATAGTTATTACTTAATAATTAGCAGTAGCTTATGGTGTATAAAGGCCTCTCCGCCCGTACCAGAGTTAAGTAGGCTTACTATATTAAGAGCTACGCCGCCTAGCGCGATCCTATATAGTGTTATAAGGGCTGCGCCTCCTAAGATCTCCTTTAGCTATACAGGCGCTGTATTAATTGCTCTGATCTGCTTTAGGTAGGAGACTTCTCCTAAAGCTGCTTATTTTCTAACTCCGCTGAGTTAGTAACTATCTCATACTCTTTACTTTAGTTAATTGCTTTAGCTTCCATCTTCTTTGGCGCTATATAGTTATTAGAGTAGTGTCCTTACTTACTATAGTTAAAGCAGGTAACTAGCGCTTTTGCAGCTGGTACTAGAGTTAGAGGCTGCCAGGAAGAGGGGGGACCTTTAATCTCTTTAGCGCCCCTAGTAGAAGCTCTCTTACTAGCCTAGGCTGCTCTGTGGTCACTTTGTTCCTTACCTGTCTACTTTAGACCTTAGGCATACTATTAGGCAGTCTTATAATAGGCCTAGAAGCCATAGTCTTTATCTACCACCTTAACTTCCATTTAGACGCGTAGGCTGTTATAAAGCTTATTATAAAGCTCCTCTTTCCACTAATCTTGTGGCATCCTTAAGATATTTACTAGCCGTATAAAGTTAGATTAGAAATCATTAAAGTCTCCTAGGTACGGCATCTTAAGGCTTTTAAGCTCCTGCTAGGCCTTAATACAGCGATCTAGGTCTTTAAAGACATTCTCTAGGAACTTAAGTACTTCTTTACTGGTAGGGTTACGTTCCGCATCACGCTCTGCCTCTAGGTAGAGTAAGAGGTGGTTATAAGCTTTGCCTCCTATACGCGTTTTAATATACGCTACTTTTGCATTCTCTTCCTAATCTAGGTTGTCTTAATAGAACCAATCTGCATTAGATTAAAGCTTGTTTTATATATAGCCGCTCTAGGCATAATAGGTAGGCTCTTTCCTATCTATTAGCGTAGGTGGGTCTAGAAACTTTGCCGTACATCCTAAGCCCATAACACTGCTTGTCTAAGAGAGTAGTATCCCTTCTTATATTGTCTGTAACGGTGTACTTCTTTGCTCACTGTCTTCCTAATTTAGGGCTTATATAGTAACCTTGCGGCCTATCCTTAATATCTTCCAATTAGCCTTGCGGAGCTCGTCTGTCCTGTTGTCCAAGTACTCCTTAAGCTCCGCTATCTTTACCTCGGCCTCCTCTTTCCCATTAAGGGCCTTATACGCGTGGTTATTTATAAGACGCCATAATATAGCAATCTACTGTTCTATCGCCTTTCTTCGTATTCTCTAGAGCTTTAGCTCTTCTACGAGTTCGGTTATAGGGATTACGGCTAGGCTTTAGGTGGTTGCGGCTATATACTTTCTCTTTATCTCTATTTTAAAGTATATAGGGTTCTCATCGTCTTCTAATTACGCTATAAGACGGTCCTATTTGCTTTTTATATCGTCCGCAAGCTCCGTCTCGCCGTAGTATGGTTGGAGCTCCGGCGGCTCAAGTAACGCGTCTACAGGTTCCTCACATGCTGCCAGCGTTAGGTCGGTAGCTATCTCTAGCGCGCTAGGCCTTAACGCGCTCCTTTTTACTATAGTGTCTCTTTTGCTTTCTTAGGCAACTCTTGCTACTAAGATTATAATTAGGGTAATCCTTTTAATCTAATTACTACAGTCTCTTCTTTTAGCTACTTAATCCGCTATCACAATTGCCTGCCTTAAGCAGGGCTTAGAGGGTTAATTGGTCTATAGTTATAGTAGTAGAACAGCTCTCTATCTAGCTATGCGTTTAACCATTGGACCTAGTATTATGTCGCCTCTATAGGCCAGTTAAGGTTAACCTTAGTTTAATATCACGGCTAGCTTTCCGTGGGAGCAATCCAATAGATTAAGCAATAATAAGGGGCTATATTATGAATAGACTAAGGTAAGGGCTCAAAGAAAGGGGCGCGGTAGACGACTATGTATATATTTAGTCGTCGGGGCAACATTAGGGCAACGTTAATCCGTAACCAACGACGCCTTGATGGTAGCTATGTAGACAAACCGTCACACTCTTTATTCTCCTACTAACTGCTCTTCTAAGCTAATTCCACAGCATATTCTAGCCCTATTACTGCATATAGAACCCCAACCTCCGCTAACCTACAACTAATACTGGTCCTACCTAAATAACTTTATATACACATCCTTAAAAGACCAGAAGTCTAATAAAAAGATTCTAGATGCTTATAATAAGACCCACTATATAAGATCTAACACCTTTAGTCCTTATAATTAATGCATATATACTAAGAGCGGTAGTTGCGTTAAGGTAAGCTTTCCTATTCTTAATAGGTTTCTATTACTAACTTTAGGCTTTAATATAGCCTAGGCCTAAGTAGCAATAATCCTTTAATATCCTTAACTACTATATTTCCCAGGCTCTCTCTTATTCTAGCGCTAATACTAAACATCTGGGTTAAATTTAAGACTATGCCATAGCTATTTACACCGCCTATAATTCCTAGCAAGCCAGCCAGTAATGCCTAATAAGGGAGCAAGTTTGGTATCCTAAGGATAGGGTAAATGATAGGGGTAATAAGAAGAAGGTCACTATTTACTATAAGAAGGAGTTCGCGTATATATATTAAGTTTTAAAAGAGCATAATATAATACGGTATTAGGTAGGTTACCCTTCGAGTACCTAGCGGATAGGTAACTAATAATTGCTATAGTAAGGTCTTAGTGGTTCTAGTCTTTACTAGCCAGCCAACATCTCTATTCATTCTAGGCTTAAGTATATCTTTATTAACTATAAGCTTACACCTTAAGAACTTTATTAGTACTGGTTTGGGCCTAATATTAGTGTTAAGCGTTTAAGGATCTCTACTCTATCTATACCTCATCGGCCTGCCCCTGTTTTTATACCTACCTATACTCCTACTAAGGGATCTGGATCTAGATCTCATTCCCGTTAGCCATTACTTAGTGGGCTAATAGATACTAATCCTACACCTAGGGATAAGGCATAGTAGCTTTTAATTTAGGCATTTGGGATTAATTCTTATATATAGTAGCAATTGGGAAGGCCTTATAAGGCATTTAGGAAGGTATAGGAACACTATTTCTAATATAGACTAATAAATAGGAATATAATTCTAGCAAAATACCCTATTAATTCTATACTATATATATAAAAAGGCTAAGGACCTGTCCTACCTTAGGCCATAGCCCTAATTAATTCTTATAGTTTCTAGAGCTTGTCCGTTCTATATCTAATTTAATCTATTTTTTCTTTAGGGCCTCTTTTAGCCTACTACGAGCTTTCTTTATAGGTTATAATAACACCGTAGTATTAGAGCGCTTTCTATAATTTATAGATTATAGACCTTAATCCCAATATTCTTTTAGAATATCTTTATAATAATTAAGGTAATCCTCTGGTTTCTATATAAAGTCCTTAGCAGGCTAGCCTAGCCATTTAACTTTATATTAAAGCTTGTTCTTAACAGACTTATAGCATAGTATAGCTTTAACCTCATACCACTCGCCCACTACTTTAGGGTGTTTAATTAGGCCTAGATAGAAGTTCTTTTCTAGTAGTAGTCTATACTATAGCTCTAGTAGATTTATATAAAATACTAGATGTATATAGGCCATAGATAGGGGTAGCTAGAGATAGTAGGCTAGCTTACTAATTTATTCCTTAATTTAGAAGGGACCTAGGTATCTTATATTAAGCTTCTTTAACGGTTAACGGGTTTTAATATTTATTAAATATAATAAAACCTTATCGCCTATGCCAAAATACTTATCCTAGTATTTATGGTTATACCAAAGTCTCTGCTACTCTTGCGCATTTTATAAGCTCTACTTTATATACTTCCATTACTCCTTCTATTCCTTAAGGTATCCTTATACTCTCTAGTAGATGTCCTTAAACTTCCTAGTAAGATCCCATAATTAATTATATAGCCTTAGCCAGTAATTATTAGGTATACTATTAAATCCTAATAGTTAGACATTATAGGTAATCTAGATTAGTGCAAACTAATATAATAAATATTGCTTTAAGTTATAAGCGTACTCCGCGTACAGAAGTAGCTCACACTAATTATCTTACTAGTAGTTTAAATATATTTATAAATAAGACTCCAGTTCCTAGTTCTAGTATTCTATTTACCCATCTATCTGCAGATAGAAAGCTATACTATAGCAGTAGTCTATCTTTAAATAAAAGTATAGATCTAACTAGTACTGGCTTATAAAGACGCTGCCCCTATTAATAATAGTAGAGTATAGCTAATCTACTTTAAGAAAGTATTTCTCCTTAATTAGGCTAGTAAGCGCTTATATGTTAATCGTCTTATTAATAGAAAGGTATTAGACATACTTTAAAAACCTATTAATAAGTACTAGAACCAAATTGTATATTTATCCTTACCCATCTTTTAAGGGTAGGAGATCCGTAATAAAGTCTATAGCGTAATATCGCTATGGCTTACTAGCGGGGGGAACTAATTTAAGTAAACCCCATAGCTTATACCTTTAGATTTTATATAGTTAATACTTCTTATAGTAGCTAATATACTCCTTTGCTTCCTACTTAAGCTTTAACTAGTAGTATTTACATTAAAGTAATTCCACTATCTTGGCTTAACTATAGTAGCCGCCTAAAGGATTATCGTGATTCCTTATAAGAATCTTCTATTATAGATTTACTTCTTATAGCACCCAAACCTTACCATATCTATATAGTAGGCCTATTAGGTCTAGTTCCTAATAGTAATACCTAGCAGCTTCCTTTCCGTTACGTTTCCAGTTTACTTCCGCATTAAAGATAGCATAGGAGGCATCCCTCCGTTGCACCTTATGGATAAGATCTATTAACCTTTTAGATAGTTCCTAGGTAAAAGCTGTTTTACCTTATACTACTCCAAGTATAAGACTAGATAATACTATAGATCTTGCAACTTCTTAGTACATATACATCAGGAAGGCCGCTATAAGGTTAAAGTCCTTTAGTTTTTATAGGGCTCTAGGTTCTAATTACTTTATGGCTTTGCTTTTAGTTTAAGGGGATAGCTTAGTAATTAAGGGTGGTATATTACTAGGTTCTAAACTTATGTTAGGGATATCCTATCTAGGTATCTTTAGACCCTTATTAGCTATAGACTGGGTACTAGCCGGAACGTTAGTAAAAGCTAATGGGGTTTGCACCACCTAAGACTTAGTGCTTAAAGCTATAGGTACTTAAGCATCCTATACCCAGAGCTTGTTCTATAATATAGGAAGTAAGATATCTATTATCTATTTTCCTTCTCCCATTTTAAAGCCTTTGGTATAATCTAGCCATTATAATGGTCCGTTAGTAGGGTTATTTTCCCCTAGCTTATATTTAATCTTAAAGTTAAATCGCGCAAGCTCCTCTACCTATCTAGCTTATTAAGGTATAAGCTCCTTTATAGTTATAAAGTAGCATAGATTATAATAATCTAAAAGTATACAAGTGGTATGGCTTACGTGCTTAAGGTAGTGTCGCTACTATTTAAAGCAGTTAACTATAGCTAGTAGTTCCTTATTATAGGTATAATACCTAACTTTAGGTCCCTAGAATTTTCTGCTATAGAATACTACCAGTCTCTAGTAGAGCTAGGTAGCGTCTAGATGCCTATTAGGTTATAGTAGGATACCAGTAAAGGCAAAATTTAATACATTAGTAACTATTATTAGTGGCTAATTTAGGTTAAAATGCCGTAATAATAGAGCTTCTATAAACTTTATATGTAGTTCCCAAAAGGCTTCCTATACCTTTCCGGGCTATATCTATAGTTTATACCATTTAGTTGGTCCCTTCTTAGTTTTCTTCCTTCCTACTTTTAAGCTTTTTGCCTTCTAGGCCGGGTCTTAGGAAGCTTTAGTAACGTAGTTAAATAGGTATTAGGCGACGTCTAAGTAGTTATAGATAAAGCGCCTATAGAAATTGGCAAAGCCTAGGAACACTTAAATATCCTAGTAGCTCTTTGGCTCTGGCCACTCTTAGATTATCTACACCTATACTAGGTCCATAACTACACCTATAGGCGTTATAATATACCCTAGGAACTCAACCTACTTGGTATTAAAGACATACTTTAACGCCTTAGCGTAGAGGCCCTAATTATCTAAACATTCCAGCACTTCGCGAACGTGTTGCTTGTGCTAATCCTTATCTTCTAAGTAGATTAGAATATTATCTAAATAGATAATATATATGCGGTCAACTAGTCCCCCTAAGGCTCTATAAATATACAATTGGAATATTATAGGCGCATTGGCTAGCCTAAAGGGCATCACTAAATACTTAAAGTGGCCGTATTAGGTCCTAAAAGCGGTCTTTTACTTATCCCCTTCTTTAATATAGAGCCTATAATAGGCGTCTTATAGATCCAGCTTTATAGAGATCTTTATCCTAGATAGTTAATCCAGCATTTTACTAACCAGTAGTAGTAGGTAATGGTTTTTAATTATAATCTTATTAAGACCGTGATAGTTTATATATAGCCTTATAGTTCTATCTAGTTTTAGGATAAAGAGGATTGGCGCGCCTACCGGCGACTTACTAGGCTGTATCTATCCCTTTTTTAGTAAGCCATTAAGGTACTCCCATAGGATCTTAAGCTCTTTACAAGAGAGGTTATAGATAGGAAGGTTTAGTAATTATTTACCTTCTTCTAGATTAATTATATAATTATATTCCAAGTTCCACTAAAGGACTTTTACTCACCTGCCTGAAAATACCCTTAGTAAGTCCCTTAGGCCTACTAGGATATTTAACAAATTAGGGTCGCGTTCGTCCTCCGCGTTATTATTAGGTAGATCCTAAAGGTCCCTTAGGACGCTTATAGGCAGCGTCGCGCGCTATAGTGGCTATTTGTACATAGTTGCCACTATATATTAAATAGTTTTATATAGTAGCCAGTAGAGGGTAGGGAACTCTTTAATATAGCGTTTAAGGTATTATAGCATACTCTCTGCATATTACTTAAGCCAGAGTAACCCATAGCAGTAGAAGTATCTTATAAGATCTTTAAGATTGCCGCCTTCCTATAGTGTCTCCGTGACCTATCTGGCAGTTTCTTATAGGGTATCTATTATGGAAGGGCTATTACCTATGCTAGGCTCTATACCTATCTTACCATAAAACAGGGGTTAGATTTAATACTCCTTTGGGTATAGAGTGTATACTATTTCTCCTAGAGCTATATCCTTTAGGATGTCTTTTAAGCTTATTAGTAAAATACGCCCTTCTAATTCTTTATTATTCCACTATTTAAAGGCTCCTGTTTTAAAGCGTATCTTAAAATCTGCTTCCATAAGCCAAGGATATCTAAAAATAAGGTTATAGCCTATAAATTCAGCCACCCAGAAGGTTTGCGGGCTAATCACCTTAGTGCGGTTATGTATGTCGGCTACTAACACTATAAGCTTATAGGCACTATGTAGTTTAATCTAATACTTATCCAAGAACCCTATAGTAGGTTTCCGCCACCTTAGCAATAGGATAAGCTTATACTCTTTTACCAAATTATATTATATAAGATTAATTTCGGCGCTGCTATTATACAGTGCTTAGAACTAACATACCTCGCCTATAGGGAGTACTATTTCTAGCTTAACAGCAATATAGAGAGTCTCTCCTTCTGTATCTTGCCCTAGTTATAGCCAGGAAAAGTCCGTAACTAGGGCTTTTCTTTTTTTAGATTATTAGTATAGTTATTACCCTACTTATTTTTCCAATTAGGTTTTCCTCTAAAGAAGTTTTTTTTTTACTTTTTAGAGTGTTCCTATAAGGATGCCAGACGGGTGTTAGGTTAGCCCTAGGAGTCTTTCCCATTACTTAAGGTCCCTAACTTTAACTATTTTAGATTTCTCTTTAAGAACGGCTTCTTTAGAGCTTGGGTCTACCCTATATTACTACTAGAGTGCCTACACTTCTAGTTACCCCCTAGCTTCTTACTAGAAGAGGTCTAGTTCCTTACTATATCCTCAGCGTTTAGAACCGCTTATTTAAAATCCGTATATATAGTAATCCATAATAGGGCTCCTACGCGCTTTATTCTGTTATAAATTACTAGCTTAATTCTAGCCTAGATAAATCCAATCTTCCCCTTTTTATAGATGCTACTATCCTCGTTTTTAAAGGGCTCTAAATCTATTAATTAAGCATAAGTTTTTACGAAGTTTATAAACTGGCGGAAATTGTAGCAGTTAAGCTGTATCCTATTCTAGAATAATTCTGCATTATTATATTATACAATATACGGATCTTAAGTCCATTTCTTTAGAAAGGTTTACAGCTGCGGCTATATAGTAATTTGCTCTTTATTAAGCTAATTAAGTGCGATCTGGTTTAGGGATTGGTCTTTAATCTTACTAATAATCCATTAAGTACGCTCTTTAGTATCGTCTTATACTATTAGCATTTTAAAGAAGTTATCTACTTCACAAACCCAGTTATTTAGCTATTAGGCGTTAGGTCTATAGCGGAGTTCTAGACTGCCAAAGGCCTTAGCTAGTTAGTCCATATCCTTTTTCCGTTTACTGCGTAGATACTTCTCTAAGTCTTCTATACCTCCTTAGGTAGGTACTAAGTAGCCCCTAGGAGGTCCTTGGCCTTAACTAGGTTATAAAAGATTTTATCTAGCCTAGATTAAGCTCTACTAGATCTAGACCTACCCCTAGAGGTTTCTAATATATTTATTAGTAGCTCCTTCCTATATAGCTTCTAAGAGCCTTATAGCAGCTTCCCAATATCCTCCTTAGAGAAAATTAGTGTAGGGCTTTTAACTTTCCAACCTTAGACCTAGGGAAGCTCCGGCTACGGAGGTAGTGTTAGTACTAGTAGCTAATACGGGTTTCCCTATAAGGCTTAAGTCTTAAGTTAGTAGTTAGGTTAGATTACCCAAAGGGGTAGGCCCACTTAGCTTATAAGTAGTCTGTACGTCGCCACTATACTAATTATAGGCCGGTAGTTTTCTGGGAGGGTTCTGGTTAGGTCCCTAGTTAGGTATATTAGTATATTCCTCTAGCATTTCTAATTTAGGGGAAGATTTTAGAGTTGCCTCTGGCGCTTAATCTTCTAATTAGCCTAAGTAGGGCCGGAGGGGTTCCGGCTACTTTCTAGCAGTGTTATAACCGTTATAGAGGGTGTCTACGTTTTCCTTAGCATTACTAGTAACCATAGGTATACAAAAGTCTTTAAGCTCTTAGTATATCTAGGTGTTGGGGCTTATTTAGCCGTCTTGCCTAGAGGTTTATATTATTGCAATCTCTCGCTGTTAAAGGGACCTTCCTGCCTTAGCGCAACGGCTTTCTATAAGGTATTTATAGAGTTTCTATTTAGGTTATTACGAGATTTTAAGGGAGGATAGTGGATGTAAATAAAAGATATAAATAAACAATCTAGTCCTTAAAGCCAGCTGCCCTTCCAAATAAAGTAGGAAGAATTTAAATGTAAGGGGACTTTATAGACAGGGGGCTATAAGGACACAATTATAGAATAGGATAGATTGGTAAAAGAGACAAATCCTTAAGGAGGTAAGGCCTTAGGGATTGTAAAGACTATATACTATGGGTATGTACCTCCGGCATGTAACCGGCGACCATCCAAGGGGCGTCTGAAGGTTGTCCTAAGGGCAACCCAAGGTGTCCGCAATAATATCCCTTACACTAGGCCTTACTAGAGATAGAAGAGAAATAAGCTTATAGCTTATACTAAAAATATTAAGAACGGGTCTCTATTTTTTACACTTAGTGCTATTAATTTATATTAGTATAATCTACAGTCTTATATGCCTCAATTTAATAAATATAAGGCTGCTAATAAGGCCTAGCGCCGTTAGATTGCATCTTAAAATCTTAACAAAAATCCTTATATTGCTGCTTACTGGCTGCATAGCCGCTTTAACCTATTTAAGAAGCACGTGCTTATAGATCTATTTAATAGCACTAACTTTTAGTTCTGGTTTAAGTAGTAGGTGTAAGGTAGCAGTCATATATATAGTTTCTTATAGTGTTTAATAGCTCTAAAGCTAGACACATCGACTAGTAAATTAAGGAAGGCGTTTACTAAGTACTAGGCTACTCTTATATCTATATTAAATCCTAATTAATCTAGGCCTCCTAATCTTTAATATCCTTCTACTCTTAGCTATAAAGAATAGCTTAATAGTAGTAAGCTGCTTACTGCTTACCTTAATCAATTTCAACGCCACTGTAGTTACACTAAATCTTATTACTTAAGGTTAAAGAAAGGCTCCGCTAAAGCAAAGGGGTGCCACTTTTACTTTCCACACTCTCTCTCTGCGATAAGGCCGCTATATCAAAGGATTAAAATCCACATTACTAGACGTTCAGTCCGTAGCATAATAATAAGCTTCTTAATGGTTATAATGCAGCCATAATATTAGCGTAGATAGCTAATATTAATACTTCGCCAGCTATAAGTATATCAGTAATAGTTAACTATATAGGTAAATATTACAGTAAGAAGGAGAAGAAGTTAACTTCCTACTAGGAGTTGCTCTAATTAGTATAGCCACATACCAACAGTCTTTATGCCTTCAGCTTAGTAGTAGCCAAATTTATAAATAAGCTTATTGCTAAACGCAATTAGTTAGCACAGGAAGTATACTATCTGCTTTTTAATATTCCCCTTTATAAAGGCTCTAGGAATGTGGTAACTTTAGATTATTAGCAAAAAGATGATTAAAGCGCTGCGTATAAGCTTAAGGACGGGCAATTAGAGGAGCGCGGACTGTCTACTTATAAGAAATATAAACGCCGCCTAGATAAGGTAGAGGACGTTACTTTCCTTAATTTTCTACTCTATTTTAATTATACTAATTATAAGCGTCGGCTAAGAGCAAGGCCTTAAGTTATATCATACTTTCCGCGCTATAAGGGCGATCCTTCTTATCTGTAGTATCCTAAGTTCTATTATATAAAGCTCCTTCTTTATCACCTATAGAGGGAGTATAAAGAAGTAGCTACTTATACTAATAAATTTAGGGCCCTAGATTACGTGGCTTTCTATTAGGCTTATATTACATTCTATCAGCACCCGCCCAATTACTTTTACAATTGGGCACTAGAGGAAGCTTATAAGGCTACTACTAATATTAATAAGTTTAATGACGATTTTATAGACAATCTGGAGCTATATTAGTCCTTTAAGATGCTATATACCCGTGTTTAAAACACTAATATAGTTAAAGTCAAGGATCCTAACAAGCTTAGTAATAGGGAGCTTAATTGTGACTATAATTGGGGTAGGCATTAGGGTATATACCCACAGCTTAATAAGAGGACTTATTAGTAGGACGCATGATTATAGCCTTTACCGCGAAGCCACCTACTATAGATAGCAACTCCGTCCTCCCTATAACCGGCCCAGCATCATATTTATAATATTGTAGTTAGTTACTATAGGCAGATCTAAATAGGCCTTAGTCCCCCCCCCCCCACTATGGGTTAATATTAATGGAGAGGCAGGAACTAGCAAATTATATCTTATTACAGTTCTATCTGCCACGCTCTATAATATAGCAATATCTAATAGCAAGCCGTCACTATTAGTTTAAGCCGCCCCTACTAAAGTAGCTACCTTTAATATTAACAGCAGAACTATATACAAACTATTAAGGTTGCTAGTAAACTGTCTCTTTAAGGAATTGCCTATTACTAGTCTTACGCCTTTACAACAGGCTTTTAAGGATATTTACTACCTTATCCTTAACAAAAAATTAATAATTAGGCAAGTATATCTAGCTTAGATTAATTGTCGCCTCTATTAGATCTATTTTATATATAACAATAATTACTTTAAAGGCTTAAACGTCTTACTAGTGGGTAATTTCTATTAACTGTCCCCTATATATCAGACGGCCTTATACAGCAGTCTATCTACTCGCCCATTAGAGCTTATTAGCCGTGGAAAGAAAGCCTATAAGGCAATTAACTAAACTACTGTCCTTAATTAAGTTATATAGCAGGGCAGTAATAACGCTAAAAGTTTTATATTTAGGACTGCCCTTACCAAGCTACATATTAATTCTATAAGTAATTTAACTTAGAAGCTTCTTTTAACTAGGTGTTAGTAGGGCTTATCTATTAACAAGGTTATAAGCTTTAACAATATAATTCGGCTCTATAATATACGCGCAGCTATAGGTAAGTATAATGCTATCCGGCTTTGCAACCTTTTACGGCCGGTAGTGGTTATTAAGTTAGTAGACACTGGTATAGGTGCATAAAAGGTTACTCCTAATTAGTATAAGACTATATAGAATTTAACCCTATGTATTGGCGCTAAATTTATACTAATATAGAATATCTAGATTAAACTAGGCTTAGTAAATGGCACTACTAGTATAGTTAAAGATGTTATATGGAAGGAGCGCGCTGATGTTAAAAGGGATTAGCCCCAGGCACTGCTAATTATAGTAGATGGTTATAATAGACCTGCCCTATTTACTTAGTAGGATAGAAGGAAGGTTATCCCTATATTTTTCATACTTTATAAGTGGGAGGGTGTAAGAGGCTTTTGCTTATGGCGTTAATTTCTAGTTACTCTAGCTTTTGCTCTTACTATATATAAAAACCAGGGCCTAACGCTTAACTGGGTGGTTCTAGATATTAAGGAAAAGAATAAAATAGCTAGGCTAACTTATATAGCAATCTTACGAGTTAAAAAGCTTTTGGGGCTTATATTTAAACGTGGATTTAATAAGGAACGATTTTAGTTATTTATAAGCAAGGCTAAGGAGGCATAACAGGAAGATTTTATATGGAGGTAGTAATAACTACTTGTAAACAACTTTTCCTAAATAAGAAATCATATACTGGCTTGGAGGTAAGTAGAGAATATAGCATTTGTCTTGGTTTTCTAACTTTTAAACAGCTTAACTACGAAATCCAATTTGTCTAAATTTCAACCCCCCTATCTATTCTACCTTCTTATTACCTCCGGAGCTGTTAGATATACATATAATAGTATATAGGGAGAATTGGCAGTATTGCTAGATTAATATTGCTACTATCTATAGCGTTAATCAAATTTTAGAATTTTTCAGGTTTTTTTAAAGGGCGGAAATGTTGCTTATATAAGGAGTTATGTAACCTCTAAGAATACATATTACTTTACTGCAGTAGATTCTCTTAATAAGATAATATTACCTAGTAGTAACTAAGGCGCCTTAACCTTACTACTACTTCTTTTACAGGCCTCCTCCCATCTATAAATACTCCCTCTTCTATACCTTCTCTTCTTTTCTTCTTCCTTATAGGGAGCTAGAGGTGCTCTAATACGCCTCCTTAGTCTCCACTAAGGGATTTATTGGTTAACGTGGCGATATAGACAATATTGGACAAGGAGACAATGGGTAAGAGAGAGGATAGAAAGGACGGAGGAGCCTCTAGTAGGTATTAGTTAAGTAACATCAATAGCTATATTATAGCCGCCTAATCTCCTATACTCGTAGGCCTCCTCCCGTCTATAAATACTCCCTCCTCTATACCTTCCTCTCTTCTTTTCTTCTTCCTTATAGGAGCTAGAGGTGCTCCAATACTCTTCGGTCTCTACTAAGGGATCTATTAGTTAATATGGCAATATAGACAGTATTGGACAAGGAGATAACGGGTAAGAGAGAAGATAGAAAGAGACTCTGGTAAGACGCTAACGCTCTACCCCTAGGGAGACTTCTAATTTTCCTCGCTAAAAAATTACGTTATGTAATAACATTTGGGAACGCAAATATATGCCCCCTTCTATACCTATACCACTGCTAAATATTTTAGATTTTGCACTTGGAGCTGCTTATAATAAGCGTTTTTAGAAGATCTGCTAATTTAGTATTCTAAAATCGGACGTTGTTAATGTTTTATATAGGGGTCGTTAATTAAGCTCCCAAGATACGATTTTTAAAGTTTAATACTGTAAGGGCGCGAAGAGGCTTTGGGGAAGATTTAAAGGAATAAATATAAATTCTATCTAATCTAGAGGTATATAGCTCTTGCAGAGTATAAGACATTGCATAAAGAAGAGAAAGGAATATAGAAAACTTATAACTAAATATTTGGGGTCTTAGTAGAAGACGCGTGGGCACAAGCCCACGCGGATTTTAATAAGTTTTAACTAAATTCCATTACATTAGTGGAATTTGGTGGAATTTAATTAAGTTAGCAGAACTTAGTAGAAAACGGTAAATTATAGTGGATAATTATAGACAGTTATAAACAGTTATAAACAGTTTTATACAGTTATCTATTAAGTGTTTCACTAAGACATTCCTACTATAACTGGGCTAGTCCCATTATAATACCCCCCCCCCTTTTAGCCGAAGGTCCAAAACAATTTAATTTAGTTAAGAATTTATAACTTATCGCGTTATAAGCGTTATAATATATTTTAAGTTCTTTTTAATTTTAAGTTTCCTGCTACTGTGTTTTGTGTCTTTGTGTTAGGTAGCAGTTATTTGCCTTTATATTATATCTATCTAGCTAAGGTAGGCCGTAAAGGATAGTTCTTATAGAACTCTTTTACTAAGGAAGGCGCGTTAGCCTTAATCTAGTTATAGGTTTCCTAGGTTTATGTTTTATATCCTTCCCACTTAATAAGAAGTTTAAATTATTTAAATTATGTTTTTTATTATATATTGTTAATTAAGTTAATAAAGTAAGAACTGTTACTGTTGTTAACAATTATAGGAGGTAGCGGTGGTACTTTATAAGTTATAGGATTGTTTCTTAAAGGTTATAGCAAGCTTACGTAAAATGTTAGGTGTATTTTTATTTTAGTTGGTAGTTTAAGCTTATAGGTATATAGGCTCAGTTTCTTTTTAATTTGGTACAGGCCCGCGAACTTCTAATTAAGTTTCTTTAAAAGTTATTAAGTCTTTAAGTTTTATATACTTAGGTAAGCCATATTACCTTCCTTAAAGTCCTATACGGGAGCTCATCCTTTATTTACATGCCATTCCTATAACGTTTAAGCGTACGTTAACTTACTTTGTAATAGTTCCGTTAACTGCTTTATTTAATTAGTAAAGTTATACACGTTAATTAACTAGATCTATTTAATCGTGGGTCCTGTTATATTAATATTAGGTTGTGGCTTAAATCTAAGTTAAGGGTCTTGTCCGTAGGTCGCGTAGAACAGTATTACGCCTATTAATGTATTTATTATATTATTCGCAGTAAACTTAGCTAAAAGTAGCCATTTTTTCCAGTCGTCTTATAGGTAGGAGTAGTATATTTATAAGTATTATTCTATAATCACGTTTGCAATTTTAGTTTAACTATCTATCTCTAGATAAAATGCAGTTAAAAGTCATATTTAAATACTTAATTGTTTATATAGAGCTTACCAGAAGTCTAAAATGAACTGGCTTCTATAGTTAGATATTATTATATTAGAAAGTCCATGTAGCTTAAAGATATACTTAACGAAACATTTAGCTACTAATATCGTATTAATTAAGTCCATAGGAATTATATATCGCATTTTTATAAGATGGTTAACTACTACTATAATATTTGTAAACCTATTACTACTAGGCAAGTCAACTATAAAGTTAATTAAGATATCGCGCTATCTTTATATTGGAATTGGTAGCAGTTAAAGTACTCCTTACTTCTTTACATACGAGGTTTTTCCATGTACGCATATCCTACATACTTAAACGTATTTCCGTACGTAGTTGTATATTATAGGCCAGTAATATGCTTGTTAAACAATCTTATAGGTCTTTATATAGCCAGGATGTCCTACTATAAGGGAGTTATATATAAATTTAAGTATCTTAAATTATAAAGGTTTAGAATTTGGAACTACCATCTTTTATTAATAGTATAATTAATCATTTTAAATTTTGTATTTAGCAAGTGTAATATCCTTATACTATTATTTTCTAGTTTAGATTGCCTTTATTACATCTACTATCTATATATTATTCTTATATTTATATTCTATTAGCTTATTAATTTCTATTTCCTATTTATTAACTTCTAATTTATTTCTATTAAGTTCCGTATCTAGAAATATAGGATATAGTTTTTTAAAATGTTTAGGGGGTAGTAAAATCTATAATTAATTTGTAATCCGTTTATCTAAGGCGTTTACAGGTAAGTTCTATAATTATTATATTAATGCGTTAGGCTTTTAATTAAGTTTGCCTAGTTAATATATAATCTTAAAGTTAAATTATAAAAGGTATTCGGCCTAACGAATTTGGTGCTATGTTAATTATTTTATAGTTATAAAGTATTGCAGGTTCTTGTGGTCTGTTAATATACATATTAGAAACAACAATCCTTCTAGCTTAGGACGCCATTATTTAAAGTATCTAATAATTATAAGCAGTTCCTTATTATATATCTTATAGTTTAATTTAGTAGGGGCGAGTTTCCAGAAGAAAAAGGCCACTGGATGTAGTTTGCTATTCTTATTATATTGCAACAACACTCCCCCTAGCATATGATTAGACGAGTTAGTTTTAATGGTATATTTAAGGTTAGTATATAATTACAGCACCTATTGTACCAACCGCGTGCTTACGCGTTCGGTATACCAGGCACGCGTTTACGCGTTTAGCGCACCAACCACCCGCTTATATGTCTGGTGCACTCCTAAAGCACTAACTAATTAGGGGGGAAGGACGCATTGGTATATAGACTACATAGTCTGCTTTATACAATTAACAGTCACCATCCAAATAAGCATATAATACTATACGTATTTCGTGCCCCTGGATACAACTCACTTATGCTATTAAATTAGTATAAACACTAATCAGTAAGCGCGCATAGATCAGCAATTACTTAATACCTCCCCCAAGCGATATATAACAGCGACTACCCGTTTAATTCCAGTACAACCTGCCGGAAGGTTAGAAGGTAAAGGATTACGGACCTATCACTAACTCTATATACTTATTCAAGTCTTAGTACAGTTTACCAGAAGTTTATAAACGCGAATACAAACCTTTATGGAACCCTTTACCATCCCACGAACCACTACGGACCTGCCAATTACCTTTATGGACCGTTACAAGACCTTACGGAAACCCCCTACCCTCCTATAAACCGTTACAGACCCGTTAATTAATTTTACAGACCATTACAAGACCTCCTCTACCTACTATAAGCTGCTACCACCCGCTACGCGCCATATTACACTATACAGTATAGCAGACATAAGTAAGCAAATCAACGAAGGCCAGGAGAAGTAGAGTTAGGGAGTTAACCTTACGTCTACTACTAACATCAACAACTACATTAAATTCAAAATCCTTAAATACAAATACTTTAAGCTTATAAATGATGACCTATGGGAGCAATACAAGGAAGACTTTACAGACTTTACGGAAGCTACTTTTAAGGCTTACAGCATTATACCTATCCGTAACCTATGAACCCTTTTACGTCACCAAGGTATATAGGTTGAAAAAGATAAACAAGTTACTATTACACGGTCTCTATATAATACACTATATAAGGAAGACCAAACAAAATGGACTAAAGAGGAAATCCTAGACTAGGTTAAAGCCACTAATAAATACTTTACTTCTCCTAAACTTAATGGTATTACTGGCCTTATACCTAACCTACTTAACCAAATTCGTCCTATAAACCTAAGCGATTTCAGAATTAATTTTACGGGCTAAAGCATACCTAGTACTTAAGTTAGGGACCATAATACCCCTATAACCCAAATTACGGACCGCAATACCCCTGTAAATTAAATTACGGATTAAACCCCTTCTATTATTTAAGTTATAGACCCGCAAACCACCCAAGCAAAAACCTATGGCAAGGAACTGGCTAACCTAGCCAAGCTCTACACCAACAAATCTAAGTATAGCAGTAAAAACGACAACTTTAACTTTAAACTAACCATCTTTACGGACCTCTATCAGAAGGCCGATATTTCTAAACAGGAGTTTAGCCAAGCCTACTCTACCATACTGCGCGGCCTAGCACTTAACCACTACTATACCAACCTTAAAAGCAACCCCCTTAGTATCCCCTTTAATAAGCTATATAAAGCTACACACAACTACTTTAAAGGGCCAGAATATAAGCGTGACATCCTTATACAATAGAATGCAATCAACTTATAGACTGTAATTAATAAGAATACTAAAAAGTTAATTACAGAGTGCCTGCAAATCCTTATTAAAGACCTCCAGCACCTATAGCATGGCCTTAATATTAAGCTTCGAACAGACGACTTCCTGCATAATAAACTTATTACGGCTTGCCAGGAAGTAAAGCCCTGTAAGTACGCCTATTACAAGCCTACAGACACCTTAGCTGGCCTTATTAATGATTTACGCTCCTCTATTGTAATATATAAAGTCTTAAACCTACCAGGTAGCACTTAAGCCTTTATTATAGATATTTAATATCTGCAAACAGACTTAGACGTCTACTTTACGGACCGCCGTTACCGCTAGCAGCACCCATACTGACTAAGTCCTACCTATAACCCCCGCAGCAACCCCTGTATAAAAGCATACCCCTATAGACAAACAAGCCAGAAATGCTTTGTGTGTGGCAAGGAAGGATATTGGTCTACAAGGTATACCTAGGAAGAACGTAATAGGTCTAAAAAGAGATTTAATAAATAGATTAACTAGTTCATCCTAGAGTACGAAGGAGAGGAAGCAGAGAAGTCTCTTAATAAGTTAATGGAAGCCCTTATAATTAACTTTAACTTAGACACCTAGGAATAGGAGACCTTAAAGACGTTCCTAACTACTTTTAGACCTTTTACAGACAGCCAAGCCTTTAATATTACAACCATATTAGCTAACCGCTCCTTTATACATTTAATTGCACCTAAAAACCAGCCCGTAAGCATACCCGTTAGACCTGTTATAGATATTATGGACTGCAAACAGGACCCATTTGCATATATTACCACAGAATGCTATACCCCCAAAGAATTCTATGGCGTTATGATTAATATAGGTGCCTCTAAGAAGTCTACTATAGGTTACGGACAATACCTTGCATATAGGACCACCGCAAATAATAATACGGACATTAATACTATGTAAACTGGGGCCATAAACATCCAATTCGGCATTGGCTTAACCGCATTAATTAGATTAGTTAAAGTCAAGACTCTAATTAGCCTAGTTAACTTCCATATAGTAAAAGCAGACACCCCTTTCCTACTCTGCCTTGCGGATATAGATAGGCTACAGGTTTACTATAATAATGTTATAGATACCTTAATCGGCCCCATAACTGCCCTAGGAAGCAAGCATGTCACCCTACTAATTATATGACGATTTAGACACCCGTACCTTATATGGGGAGAGACTTTATGGACCTACATTTAGGAATCTTTTAATTATAACCCGTGCTACCTTACTAGTACGGAAATCCACCGCCTACACTGCTGTTTTGGCCACCCATTAGCTGAAAAGCTGTATAGAGTCCTTAAACGCTCTAGACATGACAACGTTAACAGGAAGGCAGTTAACCACCTAACCAAATACTACTCCTTCTGCCAGAAATACAAACATTCCCTAGGCCGATTTAAGTTCACTCTTTATAAGGATCTCAATTTCAACCACTTAATGTATATAGATATTATATATATTAACGGCAGCCTAGTATTATATATAATTAATAAGGCAACCCGCTATTAAGCCGCCCGTTAGTTGTAAAATATATCCATAAAATGTACTTAGGACATTTTACGGACCTACTAGATTGACATATACCTTAGACCTCCTAAGTATATTACCTATAACGCTAGTAGGAACTTTATCAGCAAGGAATTCCAACAGTATACTATAGCTATGGCTATTTTAATAAAAGCCGTTCTAGTTAAGGCGCATTGGTTTATTGGGCTTGTTGAGTAAGCTTACCTAGCTCTATAGAGAGCTTACTAGATTATTATAGATGAGTATAAGGATATCTAAAAGGAACTGGCTTTATAGATGGCTATAAAAGCCATTAATAACACCGCTGGCCCTAACAGACTAGTACCCACCCTCTTGGTTTACGGAGCCTACCTAAGAATAAGCAACCTAGGCCCTCCTACCCCATCTATTACGGAACAAGCAGCTATAATACAGAAGGTAATAGCCGAAATAGTTAAATTACGGGCTAAATAAGCTATTAATAGTGCCCTATATTACCGCAACGGACCTAATATAACCTTAGTTTATAACCTTCCGCTCAATTCTAAAGTCCTTATATAGTATAAAAGCGGCAACTGGACTAGACCTTATTGTCTACTAGCTATAAAAGATAAAATATGCTGCGTATAACTTCCTAGCGGACCAACTAACTTTAGGAGCACGTCTATAAAACCCTATCTTTGGTCCGAAAACACCTATAATGTTAAACCAGATAAACTAGAAGCACCCGCCAAACTAGACAAACTAAAAGCACCCCTACCTACTCCAGAAGTCCCCCATAAACCCACTAAACCTACTAAACCTGCCATAAAACATGGCTAAGGATACCCCTAAAAGAACCCTGTAACGGAGAACCCCATAATAGAGAACTACCTAACCTCCACAGGCATATCTATAAGGCAATCTCCGCCTGCGGATATATTAGTTCTAGTATAGGAAACCCCTTTTACAGACTTATGACGCAAAGAGATTAACGGACTACTTAAGAAGGGCGTCTTTGCGGTTATAATAGAGAGAGACGTTCCGCAAGGCGTCTGTATATTTAACTTACGCTTTGTTAACAAGATTAAGCACCCTAGTACTAATAAAGCTTTTAAGAAATTAAGGCTTATTATATAAGCTTATAATAACTAGGGAAAGGACCTAGTCCTTATATAATCGCCTACAATTTAATAAGTCAGTTAATGGATTATACTTGCGCTTACGCCTAGACTATAGCAAACTAAGCCCGTAGCCCTATACTTACGGGACATCTTACAAGCCTATATATAGTCTAATACCTACCTAAATAGGGATATCTTTATATAACTACCTTATAAGCTTAACCTATAACCAGAAACAATTTTATGGGTTATAAAACCCCTATACGGAGTACTAGAAGCTGGAAACCACTGGTTTAAGACATACTACTAGCACCACATTAGTAAACTTAAAATGGAATAGTTAACCTACAACCCCTACCTCCTATATAGCCCATTAAACGGCCTTGGTATTGTTGGACTCTAAATAGACAATACCCTATTTCTAGCAGACCAGACCTTTATAGACGCTGAAGAAACTGAACTATAAAAGGCCAAGTTCTTGGTAAAGCTGTAAAAGTAGTTAACTAAGTAGAATCTAATTAAGTTTAATAGAGGCCTAATTATACAAAAGGACAACCTAATTAAGCTAACTTAGGAACGCCAAGCTTAAAACCTAAAGCCTATTATAGTAAAGCCTACGGACCTTACTAGTTCCTGCGGAGAGACCTATAAGACCGTAAATATAAAGGACTAATACGCTGCATAGCGTGTAAGAGGTGCCTATATTGCCATAGTCTGCTAACCCAAATCTGCCTATAATCTGTCCTTTACGGCCCAGGCAGTAGACCCACAAGAAGAAAATGTTAAGCAGCTTAATAAGCGCATCCAGTGGCAAATTGATAATATAGTAAGGGGACTTACTTTTGTACCACTAGACCTAAATTCCCTTAGCCTACTAGTATTTACGGACGCCTTTTTTACTAATAATAAAGACCTATTATTATAAATCGGCTTTGTAATTATACTTATAGACCATAATTAGGACGCAAACACTCTATACTGGTCTTTTAATTAAATGCAAATAAGTAACCCGTAGTGTACTAGCTTCTAAACTATATACACTAGCTTATAGCTTTAATATAGCAGCCGCAATTAAATTAACAGTTCAGAAGATTCTACAACTGGAGCAGTTACCCCTAGTTTTATGCACTAATTTAAAGTCCCTTTACAACTGCCTAGTTAAACTAGGTATAACACAAGAGAAGAGGCTTATGGTTAACCTAATGTGCTTACATTAGGCCTATAAACGACGTGAGATTATAGAGGTTAAATAGATTAGCAGCGGAGACAACCCAGCGGACGCCATAACTAAGGCAAAGCCGTATCAAGCTCTAAAAACCCTAATTAACACAAATAAGCTTAATCTAAAGGTCACAGAATGGGTGGAACGTGACTAATAGAGCACTTATGGTTCATTTGCGGCCCGTTGGGAGGCCGTACGGTTTATTTACGGCCCGTTGGAAGGCCGTACAGTTTACTTTACGGACCGTAAGCAGGACTTATAGCCAGCTCAAAGCACCGTCTGGAAGGCAGCCTAGAAGGCACCTTGGGAGGGATTTCCTATGTATTTCTTTTATATTTTACGGTTCTGTTAAAACAATTGCGGAGGCTGTACATAGGTGGTTTCATTTTTTAAGTACTGCTAGTGTATAATTATAGCACCTATTATACCAACCGCGTGCTTACGCGTTCAGCGTACTAACCACCCGCTTACGCGTCTAGTGCACTCCTGAAGCACTAACTAATCAGGGGGGAAGGACGCATCGGTATATAGACTACGTAGTCTGCTTCATATAATCGACAGTCACCATCCAAACGAGCATACAATACTATACGTATTTCGTGCCCCTGGATACGACTCACTCGTGCTATTAAATTAGTACAAACAGTTAGGGTTAAAGTAAGTGAGAATTAGAGTAGTTATAAAGCGATGTTTTAAATTATTAAAAGCTTATTTATATCTAGCAGTTCATTTAAATTTTATATTCTTTCTTATTAGGCAATAGCTAGGCAATTTTTAAGAAGTGGTTAATAAATTAATAGTAGAAATTTGCGAATCCTAAAAATTCTTAAATATCTTATATGTTGCTAGGGCTTTCCCAGTTTATAATTATAGCAACTTTCTTAGAATCTATTTTAATTCCGTTGCGGGATATAATTAAGCCTAAGTATATAACTTTAGACGCATAGAACTTGCATTTCTTAATATTATATTATAAGCCTATGTCTTATAAGTGTTTAAGGACCATTCTAACGTGTTTTTAATATTTAGAAAGCAAGGATAAGTAAATTAAGATATTGTTAATATACACAGTAATAAATATATTAAGGAATTTACGAAGTATATTATTAACGTATTACTAAAACGTACTAGGACCGTTTTTTATACTAAATGGCATTACTAGGTATTTAAAGAGTCCCTATTATATACGAAAAGCTATATACTTCTTATCTCCTTTATATATACGGATTTTATTAAAGGCGGTAACTATATTAAGCTTTGTAAAGTACCGTGCCTTCGCTAAACAGTTAAGCGTTTCTTAAATTAAAGGAATTGGATATTAGTTTTAAATTATAATTATATTTAGAGCTTAATAATTAACACAAAATCTTAAGTCTCCTCCTAGCTTTTTAATAAATAGTATAGGTAAGGTAAATGGAGATTAGCTAGGGCAAATAAATTCTTTTTCTAGATACTTGTTAAGGTATTATTATATTATAAGTAGTTTTTCTTATAACATACTATATAGTGGACCAAACTTTAGTGTTATACTAGGCTTAAGTTTTATCTTAAAATCGTGTTTCTCTTAATATGGGGCTAGTTAGTTTGCAAATTATTTTTTAAACTTATTAATTAGGTTATAGTACTTTTAAGGTACAAGAGGTTAAGGATTAGGATATTATTTTAGTTCTAGTGCTTTCTTAATGTCTTCTATGGTTATAGTAAAGATTTTATAATCTTATCTTTTTGCTAATAAGATAAAAGGCGCGGCCTATATTATATAAATTTTAAAAGGTTTTAATATAACATTTTTGTATTCTTTACTACAATTATCAGTTATAGATTTATTGTGTTGGCTTAAGGTTTATGGCAAGGGTAATTTATATTATATTAAATTTAAATAGTTATATGCATGTTTGTAGGGCAAATGGTTTTTTAAGTAATAACTTTAGTAGTAGGTTGTATGGAACTTTAGTGTTTCTTTAACCTAGCTAATTAAAGGGTTATATTGTTTTAGCTATCTGTATCTAAGTATTATCTTATAGTGCTTTAAGGGTGTTATAAACAGGGAAATGTATTTAAGGTGTTTACCTATCCGTAATTTTATAAGAGCATAGTGCGTTAGTTTGCTATGTATTAAGGGTTTGCCATTAAAGCCTTATAGGCCTTAGGGCTTATTAAGTTTCTTTAAATTTAGGTGTTAAGTTTTTGCATAGTTTATATTAATAAAGCCTATGCTAGTAGCTCCGCTATCTATTAGGATTTGTACTTCCTTCTATTTTCTAAGTATTTAAATTTCGCCAAGTATATTAAGGGAGTTGTGTTATATATTAGCGCTAGAAGAGCCTAGACACTTATTGTTCGTACTAACTTAATAGCACGAGTGAGTCGTATCCCGGGGCACGAAATACGTATAGTATTGTATGCTCTTTGGGATGGTGGTGACTGTCGATTGTATGAAGCAGACTACGTGGTCTATATACTAATGCGTCCTCCCCCTGATTAGTTAGTGCTTCATAAGTGCACCAGACGCGTAAGCGAGTGGTTGGTGCACTAAACGCGTAAACGCGTACCTGGCGTACCGAACGCGTAGGCACGCGGTTGGTACGATAGGTGCTGTAATTATATACTGGCGGTACTTAAAAAATAAAACCACTTGTGTACAGCCTCTGTAATTGCTTTAATAGAACTATAAAACATAAAAGAAAATACATAGGAAATCTCCCCTAAGGTGCCGTCTAGGCTGCCTTCCAAACGGTGCCCTAAGCTGGCCATAAGTTCTGCTTACGGTCCGTAGAATGAACCGTACGGCCTTTTGACGGGCAGTAGACGAGCTATAAGTCGGATCGTGAGGGCCGCTAAGGCGCTAGTGCTAAGCGAGCTAATGGCGATTTTCTATCCCGGGGATGGAAAATCGTGATTGGTCAATTTAACTACCCTATAGAATTCGGCGGGTTACGTAAGTCCACCAAGTTCCACTATAGCTTTCCACCGTTTTCTACCTGTACTGTAGGTGCTCCGTTAGTCCCGTTCTACCCATTCTATGACTTCTAGGTTAAGCTTATTTGTGTTAATTAGGGTTTTAAGAGCTTGACACGGCTTTGCCTTAGTTATAGCGTCTACTGGGTTGTCTCCGCTGCTAATCTATTTAACCTCCGTAATCTTGCGCCGTTTGTAGGCCTAACGTAAGCACATAAGGTTGACCATAAGCCTCTTCTCTTGTGTTGTACCTAGTTTAACTAGGCAGTTGTAGAGGGACTTTAAATTAGTGTATAGAACTAGGGGTAACTGCTCCAGTTATAGAATCTTCTGGACCGTTGATTTGATTGCGGCTGCTATATTAAAGCCATGGGCTAGTGCGTATAGCTTAGAAGCTAGTACACTGCGGGTTACTTATTTGCACTTAATTGAAGACTAGTGCAGTATATTTGCGTCCTAATTACGGTCCGTAAGTATAATCACAAAGCCGATTTGTAATAATAGGTCTTTGTTATTAGCAAAGGAGGCATCCGTAAATGCTATTATACTAAGGGAATTTAGGTCTAGTGGTATAAAAGTAAGTCCTTTTGTTGCGTTATTAATTTGCTATTAAATGCGCTTATTAAGCTGCTTAATATTTTCTTCTTGCGGATCTACTGCCTGGGCCGCAAAGGACAAGTTATAGGCAGATTTGGGTTGGCAGACTATGGCGATATAGGCACCTCTTGCACGCTATGCAGCGTATTGGTCCTTTATATTTACGGTCTTATGGGTCTCTCTGCGGGAACTAGTAAGGTCCGTAGGCTTTACTATAATAGGCTTTAGGTTTTAAGCTTGGCGTTCCTAAGTTAGCTGGATTGAGTTGCCCTTTTATATAATTAAGCCTCTGTTAAACTTAATTGGAGTCCGCTTAGTTAACTACTCTTGTAGCTTTGCTAGGAACTTGGCTTTTTACAGTTTAGTCTCTTCCGCGTCCGCAAAAGTTTGGTCCGCTAGAAAGAGGGTATTGTCTATTTAGAGTCTAATAATGCCAAGGCCGTTCGATAGGGTATATAGGAGGCAAGGGTTATAGGTTAACTGCTCTATCTTAAGTTTACTAATATGGTGCTGGTGGTACGTCTTAAACCAGTGGTTTCCAGCTTCTGGTACTCTATAAAGTGGTTTTATAACCCGTAAAATTGTTCCTAGTTACAGATTAAGCTTAAGCGGTGGCCGTATAAAGATGTCCCTACTTAGGTAGGTATTAGACTATATATAGGCTTGCGAGATATCCCGTAGGTAAAGAGCTACGGGTTTGCTTTGCTGTAGTCCGGGCATAAGTGCAAGTATAATCCGTTAGCTGACTTGTTGAATTGTAGGCGATTATATAAGGACTAAGCCCTTCCCCTGGTTGTTATAGGCTTATATAATAAGCCTTAATTTTTTAAAAGCTTTGTTAGTACCTGGGTGCTTAATTTTATTAATAAAGCGTGAGTTAAATATATAGATGCCTTACGGAACGTCTTTCTCCGTTATAACCGCAAAGACGCCCTTTTTAAGTAGTCTGTTGATCTCTTTATATTATGAGTCCGTAAAGGGGGTTTCCTGTACTAGAACTAATATATCTGTAGGCGGAGATTGCCTTGCGGATATTCCTACGGAGGTTAGGTAAGTCTCTATTATAGTGTTCTTAGTTACAGGGTGCTTTTGGGGGCGTCCTTAACTGTGCTTTACAGTAGGTATAGCGGGTTTAGTGGGTTTCTAGAGGACTTTTAGGGTAGGTAAGGGTGCTTCTAGCTCGTTTGATTCGGTGGTCGCTTCTAGTTTATCTAGTTTGGTAGTTGCTTCTAGTTCGTCTGGCTTGACATTATGGGTGTCTTTAGGCCGAAAGTAGGGTTTTACGGACATGCTCCTAAAGTTGGTTAGGCCGCTAGGAAGTTGTATACAGCACGTCTCGTTTTCTACAGCCAGTAAACGGTAGGGTCCGGTCCACTTGCCGCTTTTACGCCATATAAGGACTTTAGGGTTAAGCGGGAGGTTGTGTACTAGGGTCGTGTTGGGTCCGTTGCGGTGGTGTAAGGCGTTATTGACAGCTTGTTTGGCCCGTAGCTTGACTATCTCGGCCATTGCCTTCCGTATTGCAGCTGCTCGTTCTGTAATGGACGGGGTAGGAGGATTTAGGTTACTTATCCTTAGGTAGGCTCCGTAGACCAAGAGGGTAGGTACTAGTCCATTTGGGCCAGTAGTATTGTTAACGGCTTTTACGGCTATTTGTAGAGCTAGTTCCTTTTAAATATCCTTACACTCGTCTGTAATAATCTGGTAAGCTCTCTATAGGGCTGGGTGAGCTCGCTTGATAAGCCCAATGGACTAATACGCCTTAACTGGAACGGCTTTTGTTAATATAGCCATGGCCGTAGCATACTGCTGGAATTCCTTGCTGATGAAGTTCCTACTGGCGTTGTGGGTGATATACTTAGGAGGTCTAACGTATGTATTAATCTAGCAGGTCCGTAAAATATCCCAAGTGTGCTTTGTAGATATATTTTGCAACCAACGGGTGGCTTAATAGTGGGTTGCCTCGTCAATTATATATAATACTGGGCTGCCGTTAATATATATAATATCTATGTATACTGAATGGTTGAAGTTAAGATCCTTATAAAGGGTGAACTTGAATCGGCCTGGGGAACGTCTGTATTTCTGGCAGTAGGAGCAGTATTTAGTTAGGTAATTAACTGCCTTTCTATTAACGTCGTTATGTCCAGAGCGTTTAAGGACTCTATATAGCTTTTCGGCTAACGGGTGGCCAAAACGACAATATAAACGGTGGATCTCTGTACTAGTAAGGTAGCATGGGTTATAGTTAAAAGATTCCTAAATATAGGTCTGTAAAGTCTCTCCCTATATAAGGAACGGGTGTCCAAATTGTTGTGTAATTGGTAGGGTAACATGCTTGCTTTCTGGGGCAGTTACGGGGCCAATTAAGGTGTTTGTAATATTGTTATAGTAAACCTGTAACCTGTCTATGTCCGCAAGGCAAAGTAAGAAAGGGGTGTCTGCTTTTACTATATAGAAGTTAACTAGGCTAATTGGGGTCTTAACTGCAACTAATCTAATTAATGCAGTTAAGCTAATGCCGAATTGGACGTTTACGGCCCCAGTTTATATAGTGTTAATGTCCGTATTATTATTTGCGGTAGTCCTATATGTAAGGTATTATCCGTAACCTATAGTAGACTTCTTAGAGGCGCCTATATCGATTATAATACCGTAGAATTCCTTGGGGGTATAGCGTTCTGTAGTAATATATGCAAATGGGTCCTGCTTATGATCTATAACGTCCGTAATAGGGGTGCTTGCGGAATGGTTTTTGGGCGCAACTAAGTGTATAAAGGAACGGTCGGCTAATACGGTTGTGATATTAAAGGCTTGGCTGTCTATAAAAGGTCCAAAAGTGGTTAGGAATGTCTCTGAGGTCTCTTATTCCTAAGTGTCTGAGTTAAAGTTAATTATAAGGGCTTCTATTAACTTATTAGGGGGCTCTTCTGCTTCCTCTCCTTTGTATTCTAAAATAAACTGGCTGATATGGCTATTAAGTCTCTTCCTAGACTTATTACGTTCTTCCTGGGTATGCCTTATAGACCAATATCCTTCCTTACCGTACACAAAGCACTTCTGGCTGGTTTGTCTGCGGGGGTATGTTTTTATATAGGGGTTACTGCGGGGGTTACAGGTAGGACTTGGTTGGTATAGGTGCTGCTAGCGGTAGCGGCGGTCCATAAAGTAGACGTCTAAGTCTGTTTGCGGATATTAAATATCCGTAATAAAGGCTTGCGTGCTGCCTGGTGGGTTTAAGACTTCGTACGTTATAATAGAGGAGTGTAGGTTATTAATAAGGCCAGCTAAGGTATCTATAGGCTTATAGTAGGTGTACTTGTAGGGCTCTACTTCCTAGCAGGCCGTAATAAGTTTATTATGCAGGAAGTTATCCGTTTAAAGCTTAATATTAAGACCGTGCTATAGGTGGCGGAGGTCTTTAATAAGGATTTGCAGGCACTCTATAGTTGATTTTTTAGTATTCTTGTCCATTACGGTCCGTAGCTTAGTTGCATTCCATTAGGTAAGGATATCACGCTTATATTCTGGTCCTTTAAAGTAGTTATGTGTAGCTTCGCATAGCTTATTAAAAGGAACACCAAGGGGGTTACTTTTAAGGTTGGTATAGTAGTGGTTAAGTGCTAGGCCGCGCAGTATGGTAGAGTAGGCTTGGCTGAACTCCTATTTAGGAATGTTGGCCTTCTAATAGAGGTCCGTAAAGATGGTTAGTTTAAAGTCAAAGTTATTATTTTCACCGCTGTACTTGGATTTGTCAGTATAGAGCTTGGCTAGGTTAGCTAGTTCCTTGCCATAGGTCTTTGCTTGGATAGTTTATAGATCTATAACTTAAATAATGGAAGGGGTTTAGTCCGTGTTTTAGTTTACGGGGGTGTTATATTCCGTAATTTAGGTTATAGGGGTATTGCGGTCCGTAACTTAAGTACTAGGTATGCTTTAGCCCGTAAGATTAATTCTAAAACTGCTTAGGTTTATAGGACGAATTTAGTTAAGAGGGTTAGGTATAAGGCCAGCAATTACATTAAGTTTGGAAGAAGTAAAGAGTTCCTTAGTTTCTTAGAACTAGTCTAGGATTTCCTCCTTAGTCTATTCCGTTTGGTCCTTTTCGTGTATTGTGTTGTATAAGGACTATGCAATAGTAACTCATTTATTCCTTTTAACCTATACACCTTAGTTACGTAAATGGGTTCGTAGTTTACGGATAGTAGTAGGGTTGTAGGCTTTAAAAATAGCTTCTATAAAGTCCGCAAAGTCTTCCTAGTATTGCTCCCATAGGTTGTCGTTTATAAGCTTAAAGTATCTGTATTTAAGGATTTTGAAACTGATATAGTTGTTAACGTTGTTTATAGACGTAACGTTAACTCCTTGTCTCCACTTCTTTTAACCTTCGCTGACTTGCTTGCTGATATCTGCCATACTATATAGTGTAGTGCGTAGCGGGCGGAAGAGTTCTTGTAAGGGTCCATAAAATCGGTTTACGGGCCGTAAGGGTTCGTAGAAGGGTAAGAGGTCTCTATAAGGGGTCTTAATAGGTCCGTAATGGTTCGTAGAAGGGTAGGGGGTCTCCGTAAGGGGTCTAAAAGAGGTGTAGTAAGAATAGGGGTTTGAGGTTCGGAGGAGGTTAAGGATAGGGGGTTCCGTAAGGGGTCTAAAAAGACGTTGGAGGTATCGAAGGAGGGTGTAGTAGGAGCAGGGGTTTGAGGTTCGAAGAGGGTTGAGGATAGGGGGTTCTGTAAAGGTCTGTATTCGCGTCTATAACTTCTGGTAAACCGTACTAAGACTTAAATAAGTATATAGAGTTGGTGATAGTCCGTAATCCCCGACTTCCGACCTTCTAGCAGGTCATACTAGGAGTCTAAACGGGTGGTCGCTGTCGAGTATCGCTTGGTGGGAGGTGTTGAGTAATTGCTGATCTATGCGCGCTTACTGATCAGTGTTCGTACTAACTTAATAGCATGAGTGAGTTGTATCCCGGGGCACGAAATACGTATAGTATTGTATGCTCTTTGGGATGGTGGTGACTGTTGATTGTATGAAGCAGACTACGTGGTCTATATACTAATGCGTCCTCCCCCTGATTAGTCAGTGCTTTATAAGTGCACCAGACGCGTAAGCGAGTGGTTGGTGCACCGAACGCGTAAACGCGTACCTGGCGTACCGAACGCGTAGGCACGCGGTTGGTACGATAGGTGCTGTAATTATACACTTATACTCTTCCACCTTTTATCCTAAGGCGTAACTTGGCCTTAGGATAATTCGTTTTCCAAATTAACCAAAGGTAAGGTACTTTGTGGCGTCTAAGTATAATTTATAGAGCGGGTACAATTTAAGGAACAGGTATAATTTGGAGATTAGGTATGGCTTAAGGAGCGGGTATAACTTAAGGATTGGGAGGAGCTACAGCGGACTTTTTTAAAAGGGTAAGTTTGGCAATGCTTTTAAATATATCCCTTTTTACCGTATCTAAAGCATTCTCCATTTATGGCTTAAGTTCTTTGTTTGTTGGTTCCTAAAGGTACATAGAATTAAGCGGCATTAAGGTCTATAGGGTTATATATGGGGCTTTTAGGTTTTGGAGATGGATCGCGCTTTAGGGTATATACTGGTTTTATAGAGTTTAAAATATAAGGTGTAGTTGGCTTTAGAAAATGAGTCTATTTATTATATTAAAGGTCCTTATTAATTCGATAATATATTATAGCAAATTTAGATAGGTTCTTTAGCAGTTCTCTACCTACTAACTAGGCTCTAATCTTATCTAAAATAGCTTATTAAAGAGCAGTGACTCTAGCGGCTTTATTCCAATTTAGCTTGCTAATAAGACCTAAAAATTCCGAAAAGAAGCTAGTAAAGTCTTAATTCCGTTATTATAGGTTTTGAAGTTTAGTAACAGCTGTATATTTACAGCTGGCGTTATTATACGTTTATTTTAGTGAGAGATAAAGGTTTTAAAATTAATAAAAGTGCTATTGTAGAAGAATGGATCTATAGTTTATATAGCGTCCTTACTTAAATAAGATATTCTATAGCTAACCTTACTAGCCTTAGTGGGGTATTAATTATAGTTTATTAAGAGTTTAAGACGGAGCTTAGTTACAAAGGGATATAGGTTATTTTGGTTTTTATTAAACATTAGAGAATTAGGGAGCCTTTTAGATTTTATAATAGGTACTAGGTTCGCTATAGGTGTAGGTTAAGCTACTATTACTGGTTTAGTGTTTGTGTTTAATGTATTAGGTTTAGGTACTGTTATTTTAATCTTATTTATAGGTGTTGCTGTTAGGGTCTATAATATTAATGCCTTAATATTACGGAGTTCTTCGCGGAGTGCTTCTATTAATTGCTAGTGCTAGGCTTCTAGTGCAGCCCGCTACTAAGCTAAGGCATCCGTAAAGGCCTATTGTATTATGGTTAACTGTTCCCTAACTAGGGTTATAATACTTATGGTTATTAAAAGGGATTCGGGTTTATTTGCTATTTTAATAGTAGTTGTTTTAATGTAATATAATATAAGGGCGCGAAGAGGCTTTAGGGAAAATTTAAAGGAATAAATATAAATTCTATCTAATCTAGGGGTATATAGCTCTTGCAAAGTATAAGACGTTGTGTAAAGAAGAGAAAGAAATATAGGAAACTTGTAACTAAATATTTAGGGTCTTGGCAGAAGACGCGTGGGTATAAGCCCACGCGGATTTTGACAAGTTTTAACCAAATTCCATTATATTGGTGGAATTTAGTGGAATTTAATTAAGTTGGCGGAACTTGGTGGAAAACGGTGGATTACGGTGGATAATTGTGGACAGTTGCAAATAGTTATGAACAGTTTTATATAGTTATCTGTCGAGTGTTTTACCGAGACATTCCTACTGTAACTGGGCTAGTCCCGTTATAAATACTATATCAATATTACGACTTTCTTGTAGTGGCCAAGCTACCCCTAATCTCCTCCCTTCCCTCCCTTCCCTCTCTTCCCCTTCCTCCTATTGCTTGGTACCAAGCCATTACGTTATTGCTAAGCCATTGCGTTATCATACAATCGCGTTATTGTATTAAGGTAGTAGACAGCCACGTGGCGATTTGGTTATTAGGCGATTAAAAATATTTAGTATATAAAGCTTCAAATCGGAATTATAATTAACTGCTCTATCACATCCTACGTAGAGGGCTCTGCATTAAAGCTCTGCAGTCTAAATATATACTAGATTCGTGACCAATATAATCTTAATTACTAGCTATAAAAGCTCTATTAAACGCCCCTAAGCTAAAAGCCTCCAAGCTAATAGCTTCTAGATTAAAAGCTTCTAAATTAAGGCTCCACATCAAAGCTCTAAATAAAAGGCTTAGTAAGCGTAAACTCGGTCAAAATTTTCGTTAGTTTTTACCCTAACGATTATCTTTATAAGAGCCGCCCACATTAACAACGGGTATCAAAAAATACACCCCCTATAACCCCACTAATATAACTCTATATTTTATAAATGGAGGCCTATTTTATAGCTCTATTTCAGAGCTATAAAACAAGCCCTTATTTATATAATTTAGGGCTATTTTGGTAGAGTTGTAGGGGGTGCTTGTTTTGGGGGCAGAGTGGTTCGATTAGTTAGCGCAGAGCCTCAATTTAAGTTTTCCAGCCGTTGCAAAGCACCCCATATAATTCCACCAATATTGGTCCAATTTATATAAATAATAGCTTATTTTATAGCCCTAGAATAGAACTATAAAATAGGCCTCCATTTATAAAATATAGAGCTATATTAGTGGGGATATAGGGGGTGTATTTTTTAATGCGCATTGTTGATATGGGCGGCTCTTATCAAGCGAATTTGCAGAAGATAAGAAAACCACAGTAGCAATGAGTGCTTATAACCTAATAAACTAAATAATATTGGAAAGAATAAATGTAAATATGGAATCTAACTATAACGAATATAGGCCTCAATATAGGCCTATATCGGTACGGAAACTGAAGTGATTGCTATGGAGACCGACCAAGAGCGGAACAAAGGAAGTCTGCTTATGTAAGCAGGAAACACGTGTAGACGCATGTGGAGGACTCTTCCAGAGCCATCGTCATTCATCAACCCTTCTCATAAATCTCCGAGACCCCCATCTCTGCCGGCAACTTATTTCCTAATAATTCGCTCCTCGCAGTTCCCGACGCTTCGGCGATGACCTCACATATTCCAGGAGGCAACCCCCTGGGCTCTCTGGCCTCGGATAATGTTTGTGAATCAGATTCTGCCTTTCCGAGTGTGTCTAGCTCGGCCTTGACGTACTGTTCCTGTACATCCCCTCCGGGTTTCTTGAAGAACTTTGGGTAATGGCGTACAAACAACAAGGCCAGAGAGGCGAGCAAGGCCAGAGTGGCGACTCCCCCAATGGTACCTCCAATTATGGCACCGATATTCTTTGATTTTGTTGGTGAAGGTGAAGTTTTCAAGCCTTCGACATTTACTGACTCGGTTTGATTGTTCGTCCCAGTAAATAGGTTGGCGATCAGTGTGGTGCTCCATCCGCCTGCAGGAAGCAACTTGGTCGCGTTGCCATTCAGCCCTCCCCCAATAACAGCAGATACCTGAGCGTTCACTTGATATGGCGGTTTGTCAACTGAAAAAACGCTACCCCAGCCATTTACTGTTCCGTCTGTCAGATCATAGATAGCGACTGACATAAACTCCCAGTCGCAGTAGTCGGTCGCATTAACGTTATCGAGGCCACCAATCGTAATCATTTGACGGTTTCCGACGGCATGGCAGCTGTGCCCAAATCGAGGAGCTGTGCCATTGTAAATCTGTTTAAGCCATAAACTTCAGCATAATTTATAGTATTGTATGGGTCAAGGAATAATCATACCTCGACCCAGGTAAATGATGGAAGCGACAACACCCAAATTTCGTCGAAGTACTTATTACTCTGAGTCGGATCCCAACCTAGGAAGCCTCTTAGCTAGCAGAGAAAGGCTAAAGTGAGACAAAACTTACCACCGTACATGTAAATGTTGTGGCTCGAGTCGTCGGGAGCGGAAGCAAGAACGAGACAGAAATCAACTCGTGATTCTGGCACCGTGCCAGTGATTATTTGAGTATACCATCCGTCGCTAGTGTTATTCGCAGTACCCGAAACCGTTGATACGTCGAAGATATTGACTTGGTTCATCGGGACTGTATGTTTTTGTCAGCGGGCTGCGAGGGAGGTACCAGAGCACAAGTTACCCATGTTCAGTGTTCCAGAGCTTTGAGTTGCTCCACCGACGGCGACAAGAACTCCATTTGGGCCTAATTTAGGAACATATATCATCCCACCTCTCGCCCGAGCACGCCCGTTTGTTATAGTGTCTGTAGATATGTTTGTTGCCTCCGTGAAATGTTAACTCAATCCATAATAGAAATTTGGTGTGAGGGTTTACCGTCTGCTTTTTGAGATCAATAACCACCATCCCTCCCAAGAACATAGTATTATTTCCAAGGTAGCTTGTTGTTGGGGACGACCAATTTGTAATCATCCCATTCATGTAGAAGGCAAGTCCCAGATCTAGTACCTCTGCAGAAGCGCCCTGACTCGGTCTTTCGGGGACGCTAGAGAATATATCGTACTGTGTCCATGCATGGGAAATGGTATGAAATCCCCACCTGCGTGGTGTTAGAAACTTAAAGTGCGTATAAGTTCATACACTTTCTTGCAAAAGGAATCACGTACAATGTGTTCTGATTGGTTGTCGGCCATTGCCAATACTGAAAGGATTGATTGATCGAGGGTGTAACTCCTCCATACAAGTAGATCTGTGGATCATTTGGTAGCCCTTGGAAAAAGGCACCGCTCTGGACGTTCGGCGGAGGGCTGCCTGTTTCAATAGCTGCGGTTTTATTGATCACAACCTCACTAATATTCGTTTTCCAATCCCATGATGCACTCATATTGATCGCAATCACATAATCGTCTTTGTATAGATTAGTGGAAATGCTGGTGGTCTGGTCCAGTGCCTGCCAATTCGAACACTTACTTGGCCCTGTAGTGATAGGTCCAGTCCAATTTGGTTGGATTCCCTAGGCAGAAATGCAGGTAAGTAGGATTACTAAAGGAAGGAAGAAGACGTTGAAGAAGGTTTCATACATATTGAATAGCAGACCGATCAGAGAAGGACTCGATTCCTCCATCAATGAACAGAATATTATTTTTGACCTGGCTTTGATGGTACCATCGTCTGCACGTAATGTCTTTAGTTACCTGATGCAGACCAGCAGATCAAAAGAATTTAGAGGGTATCTAGGGATGCTTGCTCGATAGCAGTATAAATAGTCATTGATCAGAAAGCAATTAGGGAAATTATAAAACTTTAGTACCAGCTCACCTGCAGAAGTTGTTCAGTGGATCGAGCCCATTTGCGGTGGTTGTGATTGAAAAGTACACGGCCGAAAGCAACAATATTTGCAGGAAGGTCTTCCACATGCTACTGTCTTTCTTCATACCTATAGCCAAATTCATAAGGGAATTAATGTTTTTGTAGATGCTGGGTGAAGAACATTCGCCATGGAGTCTATATCAAATGCCGTTGCTGCCCGAGTTAAACGAGTTTGGTGCTCCTTCTGAACATCTGCAATAAGGTGGTTGGGGGGAACCGAACGAGTGGGTTTTGGAAAGAAAGCGAGGGGTCTTCAGCCCCTTTAAAACATCAAGACAGAAGGCCAGCAACGTGTTCGGATGTGTCTCAGCAATCCCAGCTGTGTGTGCTACCCTACTATCCCCCGGGCCCAAAATAATTGTAAGAGCGACAAGGGTTCTTTGTATGGCAAATTTTAGGGGGTGATGGCGCAGTAGGATGATGGTTACAGATCAGAACGGGAATCAGACAATTACGACCCCTCCCGTCTCTGCCTCGGACCGCTTCCAAGGGGCAGATACAAGGAAGGGTATATCACCCACACAACTGAGGTCGGTGAACGGATAAGGATATTCTCTTCCGCCTGCAGCAAGTCAACCCCGCATCCAACGAGTCTATGCCCAATGATCAATCCCTACCAGGTTTTTTTTGGCTCACTAAGACTGCCCTAATTCTTGATTCTCTTCATTTATGGAGTACATATCCAATCTCTGTAAGCGGCGGCCAGTATAACCCCGAAACTCTGACCCTCTGGACTCCCTGTTGTGTAAGGCATGTGGTCGCCCCAATTTAGAGGGTTAACCAGTGATCTATCTGGATTGGCGTGGATTGGCGGAGGCCTTCAAATCCACTCCAGATGACTAATTCTTGGCGGCGCGCCAGAAGCTCCATGGATATCCAGCTGTCAATATATACTAAATATAGTAAGTCTTGGCATCAATTTGGTGTTAAGTAGGGAAGGTGGTAGGTGTTAAATATTATAAGATTAACTATATTAGTCCTCCAACTTATCCTCCTAGCTATCCTTATCGCCTTTCTTATTAAGATCGTCGCCATCCTTAAGCGGTATCACGTCAATTAACGCGTCGCTATTATCATCAACCTTAATAGCGGCAAGAGTATCTTCTATTAATATAGCGCCTACGGCAACAGCCGCTTCCTCTACCTAATCTTTAGCCCTAATAGCGTCTTTCTCCACAGCGGCTAAAGACTGCGATATTACCTACTATATAAGCTTGTATTCCTCCAGCAAAAGCATCTCATTGTGTTCCTCTACACCCTCCACCGCTTCTACGTCATTGTCGTTAAAGGCGCCCTTTAATAGAGGACTATATGAGTGCCGCAGAAGCTTATTTACTTTAATTATATCCATCTTAAGCCGCGATCGCCGGTCTTTTAGTAGTATCTTAGCGCTGCTAAATAGCCGCTCGCACTCGTCTGACATCGGCGGTATAGCAAGGATATTAAGGGCGAATCGGGCAAGCTCTGGTTAACTTATATAGCGGTTATTCCAGTATTTAATAGGGTCAAAATCGTTCAGCTCACTATTGGTAAGGTAGAGGATGTCAGTTTTAAGGTATTCGGTAAGTTAACTAAAAAAGGAAGGATTGGCCGCAGTAGAAGGTTTATAAGAAACCTTAAGGCGCTTATAATTGCGGGTAGTAGTAAAAGGCTTTAAGTTCTTCGGCTTTATTAGTATCTATCCTCTTATAGACCGGGTAGGCGCTGGCTGTAAGAAAGGCTTATTAGCTTAATATGTTAGATAAAGCTCCTTAATAAAGGATTTAACTCTCTTAATCTAATCATCCTTTACCGGGTGGCCGCGCCACTATTGCTCGAACCAGCTTGTCTTAAGTATTAGATTTAAAGCGATTGTGGTATAGTACGCTGCTGTCTTATCTATCTTAAGATAGTACTTTTCGCACTTTACCCAAGCTGCTTCGGCGCAGCCAGCTAGATAGGTATAAGTCTTAATATCTAGGCTGCGCTTTTTCCACTTTATAAGATTAAGAAAGTATTCCTTAGTCTACTCTAGCTCATAAAGAAGCCAATTAAGCGTCTAGAAATAGTCCATAAGGTTTATCTATTTGCCCTTAACAGTAAGCGTAGCCTTATAGAACTTTTCTAGGTGTGTATATAGATATTCAAGCTCTAGCTAGTGGCGTAGCTTAAGCTTATTACCCTTAGTAAGAGATTTCGAGCCAACTGGGGCAACGTATAAGGTAATAAACTCGTTAACACGTTCTTTACAGTTTAAAAACCGGCCAATAGCTATAAACAGCGAATTCTATTATATAGCGTTATTTTAAATAAGCTATTTAATTAATTAGTGTCGTAATTATATTATAGAGGTAGTAAGTAATCGCGCGACCGTAACGATTAAATTATAACTGGGGGCAATTCTAACTAATCACGTCTCCTAGATCGCGTAAGCGAGGTAGCAAATATCACAAACTCTTAATACTACGTACCTATAGCTTGTCAAATTCCGCTAATAAACCTCCCATTTTAATCCTTCTAAAGAAACTCCGCCGCTAAGGAGTTATGCGAATATACTAGATAAGATTATGTAGTAAACTAACCACTCTATACTTCTTCCAGAGCTGCCTAACCTTCTTTATATTACCTTCGCGGACTACTATTTCTAGCTAGCGGCAAACCTTCTCAGCGTCCTTGCCTATAATAAAGGCCTAGGCGTAGAGGTTAATAATATAACTAAAGTAGCAAAGACAGCGGGCCTTTCTTTACTTTACTAGCATCTTTGGATATAGTGCTTGAAGAACAGCGTTAATACATTTATTATTTGACTCTGCGTTATCTACCATAAAATAGCCAATCTTTCCGCCAATCTTATACTCCTTAAAGAGGGCAATTAGGATAACTGCTATATTCTTACCACTATATTTACCAATAACCTCTTAAAGCCCTATTACATTATAGCGTCGTCTGCCAAATCTGTTAATGTAGTACGCTACTACTCCAAGAATCGTATAAGTGTTTAGCAACATCTATAAGTTAAAGGATATTAATATTAGGCTCCATGCTATCTTTATATTATACATAGTGTTCTTCTTCCACTAATTAAACGCGTAGATTACCCACTTCTAAATTATATTACTGGCCTTCGGCAGCAAGCTCGCAAGCTTTAGATATATGCAGTAAAGGAGCTAGCGGAAATACACATTCTCAAACTAAAAGAAGGCGATATGGCAGTATACCAGCTAGTAAATTAGTAAGGCTTTAAACCTATTAAAAGCTTACTGGCGATTAAGGGCGTAGGCGTTTAAAAAAGCCTTAATCATTAGCTAATTCGGATCCTCTAGAGGAGGCTATTTAATCTCACCAGTATCTTTATTTATATTATGTTTACTAGCAAGGTGATTAAGCGCCATAGATTATCCCTTTATAACTCTTATAAGCTCTTGCTGACGCTATTCCTTCTTATATAGATAGTAGTAATAGAACTGCTCCTTACCATCGCTGCCTTTTAGTATTATATCCTCCCCCTATATCCAGATTGGTGATGTTCGCTACTTAGTAAATTTTAGCGGTTTTATTAGGCTTTAACAGCGGACATAGACCTTTCCTTAATAGCGAAACTCCTCTACCTCACTTATAGAATTAATTGCGTTTAGATTAACATTCTTTAGCGCTAGGATAATATCGTTAGAGGCAGAAGATACGCGTAGAGGGAAGAGACGCTGTTATATTCTTAGCATAGCAAACAACACTAAAGAAGGGGTAGTAATAGAGCTTAGTAGAGGGAGGAACGGCCTTATTAAGGGCGACACTATAAGCAAAGCTACAATAGCAGCAGTAAGGGAGCAGCGATAATTAAGCGTCCTTAATTTAGTGGCTGATACTATATACAAGGAACAGGCAGTCATCATTTACTCCCCCAATTAGCTATTCATCGTGCACTGACTATAGAGCGCCCAACCTCCCTCCCAATAAGGTATAAGCTGTGGCGTGCCAGGAGCTCCATGAGCTTCAATCCACGCCATGCCGGCGTTAATATAAAGCAATCCAGATCCAGATCCAGCTGGAGCGCCACAGCCAATCCAAATCGTCGCCAGTCCAAATAGATCACTGCCGGGTTAACCGCTGGGCTGAAAATGCCGTTTGCCTCAACATGCGCGGCAACCGATTTCCTCAGTTTCTCTGCCCAAGCCATATATCTGCTTCCCTGTGCAAATATCTCTGGGACAAGGACTGCCATTCTGTACACGACACTACTAATCAATGCAGTACCTGAAGTTTCGCCAAGCCAGCTGGTGTCGTTCAGATAATTTCTTAACAAGCCAGTGCTAGGTTCGATAGAAGTTAAACTACCTTCCATTGTGCCATCGATGATCTCTTTGATCCATTGCGTCAACAACCCTTGCTCATGTGCCCAAGAAGCACTCTTTTCCCATTTCAGCGTGGTAGCCGGTACCCTAGTCATGCCAGCAGCAGCCCACCCATTTCCCGTGGACCACAATCCAGGCTGGTAATCGTTTGGACCAATGATATGTTCCCAGATCCCCTGCATGTTCTTCTGAGCGGTGGTGGTCATGTTGGCCTGTAGTATTTGTCTGTGGAGACCGCATTGTTAAATTGCGAGACGCAACAAAGATGTGTCCGCCGTCGCAACTGCATAGTAGGCCAGAAATGGCGGCGCCATATACATGAAGTCCACCCAGACTTCGGGAGTGTTATAGTGTTGAGAAATAGCACCGTTCCAGGCTCGCGGGGCAACATTTACAACATAATTCTGTTCTCTGCTTGCTGCATCAAGGTATGTCTTGTTGGTCTGTCCGACCATGATCGCAGAAATTCCTAAAGAAGCAGGATCGCCGACAGCTCCCACAAAGATTCATGAGCTCTTACTAAAACAAGATAATTTCTAGGATAAGCCTACCATTACCGTCAATCAAAGTCTCGTTATTGGTTAAGATGAAAGGCTTGACATATGACAAGGCATTCACTTCCGTCCAATCCACGTGGGTACCCGGCCACCGGGGAAAGGATCTGGGCCAAAAATAGACAAACTAGGATTATAGAGTTCGAGAAATGCCTTAGTAGCGGTTCCATATTCCCACGAGAGAGTTCAGGCTTGATCTGCAACAAGGTTGACGTCGTAGCCAATATCGAACTTGCAAGTATTCGTGCGTATCGCTTTGCGTGTTGCTGCCTGGGTATCAGGCAGAAGGGTACACAACCACAGAATCAAGACTGGGACGACCATGGTAAATCTTGTAGATATTTTTAAATCGGTGGCTTTAATAATTAAGAGTATTGCTCACAAAACTTGGGCAGGCGAACTTCTATTTATATTGGTCAACCTTGCAAGAAAGTGTACCTTTCCACTCCATTAATTTCCACAAAAATCAGGAACGTCGAATTCTTAACGTTTTAGCACTTCTATAGCAACTTCAAAAATAGCCGTAATTTTTCGATTCTAGAATGATGCGATAAAACAGATGTCTAGCTATTATTTAATTGATTTCTGTATTAATTAAATTGCTATTGTAATTACTATGGGATTTATTATTACAGCTTGTAAATTCGGCGACGCTTCGCTTAAATGTTTCCAGTTTCAATTGCAGGCGCCTTCGCACAGCCTGTACGAGCTTCGGCTTCCTCCCCCGTGTGCGCGCAGCGGTACACACGCAATTTCGCTTTCTTGCACACTAGAGAACTTTAAGTTTAACTCTTACGATTAAGCTTAAAAATTAGAGACTTTACCTCTCTTGTAAGTGTACAGTGTCTACACTCCCTAACCCTCGAAACACCTATCGATCTAAAGCAATCCATAAAGTCTACAATTCTTTAAGAATGCCTTGAATGATTATAACATTGCAGATCACCTTCCCCCCGCCCCCTTCCCGGTCACAAGAAGCTCTCGAAAAGTTCAATGGACACTGTGGGTTCGTGTCGAACGGTAGAACTCGTGTGTATATTAATCTACGAAGAAAAGAGACTATATATACATGAAGTGGGTTATTGGTACCCCTTAATCTATCCTCGACGTTAGGCTGAGGCTGACACTCAGCCACCACAGTCAACAGTTCGAAAATCCCGGTCATGATTGGCGCTGAGATCTCTTCAGAGCCCGTCATATAGTCGGGTAGGTTAACATAAAAAGGGTCCAAATTTCCCCCGGGTAGTAGAGTGAACTCGCAATTCCTAGGAAGCCTTTCTTTGGGCCTTGTTAATTCCTTTCCGCCTCATCGACATTGAAGATGCTCACCTCCCTTTCCACTGCGGTGATGATGGTTGCTTCCATCTCTGCCTTGACCACACCACACAGCTTCGAGATCCAGAAGAGAGGTATGAATTTTATTTGGACCTTTCGTATTGAGGAAGTCCAGCTGACGTGTGATCCATATAACAGCCGACGGGCTCCCATCAGGAGGTGTGGCGGCAAATGGTGTAGCTTTCGGATTTCTCCCTTCCGATGGATCCGCTATCAGTCCCCATTACACTATGGCAGCCATTGATTCCACTCTCGGTGGCAAAGCCAGTACCTATGGCTATTATTCCCAGATCACTTCTTCTACTTACAGCGGCAGCCAGCTTCTAGCAGTCCTTAGCGATGTTGTGTCTTCTGGTGCCGTCTTTCAGCCTGCAATCATGCCCAAGATTCCCTTCAGTGAGGTGACCTCCAGTGTCGCGTCTCAAATGGCCAAAGTTCTGGAGCAGTTTACTAGCCAAGGTGTTGAAGTTTGGCTGAGGTTTGGCCACGAGATGAATTACTATGTCGTATGTAGCACATCTCGGATTTGCAGAGAACGGGACGGCTAATCATCATAGACTAATGGCACCTACTCTGGTACCCCTGCAGAGTTTGTTACGGCTTGGAAGAAAATCCACAGTGCAGTCTCTTCCAATTCTCGAATTAAGATGTTCTGGTCTCCCAATATCCCCGTCTCAACTGCAGCCCAATACTGGCCAGGCGAAGCATATGTCGATATCGTCGGGATAGACTGCTATCCATCCAGCCCTCTGTCTTCAACGGCGTTTTCTGACTGCTATTCCTCCTTCTACCACACTTATTCTAAGGGCTACAACCTACCATTTGCTATCGGTGAGACTGGCTATGGCGGTTCTGGAGGTAACGACGCGTGGCTGTCTCAGTTAGTCGGCCAGGATATGTGCGACTATCCAAATTACATCGCCGCATCGTGGTTCGAGTATGAGAAGGAGAGCGATTTCCGCATCGTGATGGGGAGTTCCTCGACGCTGGCCAAGACAAAGTCACTTCTTTTCGATAACAGTAGGACGGGAAGACGTGGATGCAGTGACTCTGGTGGAGGAAGCACAACTTATTCTGTTGATACGTGCACTTGGGGGTAAGTTCCTTTCCATTCAATCCTGAAATTGTGTTGTTTTGCTTGGAAAGATGCTGATTGGCCAAATGTAGGTGCGAAGGTTGGGATTGCAGCTCCAGCTCACCATGTCAATCTGCATACTCTTGTGTTGGTGGATATTGTAGTGATTGCACCTGGGGTTGTAACGGATGGACCTGTAGTGCCTCTAGCCCTTGTAACGCTGATTACACATGTGTGAGTGGCTATTGTCACCATTCGGGACCCGCAACGAAGAAGTGACGGAAAAGATTGCGATACTTCCCTTTAGATGACGAAGAATAGAAATCGGCATTCCTTAACCACTTCTAAAAGGTCCTCCTTTCTAAATGCAGCGAGCCACGGCGAATTCACTTGAGAAGTGTGCTGAAAGGCCATGGTTCACGTCGCCTTTACAGCCCCGTAATGCTAGATGCCTTGCTTTAAACCAATCACACGGTGCTGTTGCGCCCACATATCTCCAACCAAATTAGTAACCAGTGTGCGTACCTGCTTCTCTATGTCCAGCATGCAGCTAGATTTTCGTTCATTGTGTTGAACGGCTTAGTTATAGATGATGGCATACAATGGGCATACCACAACTTAGGGAACTTCTATAAGGACTAGGGCAAGCTGGCCGAGGCCGAGCAGATGTACGAGCGGGCGCTCTAGTGGAAGGAGAAGGCACTCGGTGCAGAACACACGTCGACGCTCGACACGGTCAACAACTTAGGGCTCCTCTATGCCGACCAAGGCAAGCTGGCCGAGGCTGAGCAGATGTATCAGCGGGCGCTATAAGCTACGAGAAAGCGCTCGGTGCCGAGCACACGTTGACGCTCGATACAGTCAATAACTTATGGAACCTCTACAGGGACCAGGGTAAGCTCGCCGAGGCTAAGCAGATGTACCAGCGGGCGCTGCAAGGCCACGAGAAGGCGCTCGGTGCCGAGCATCCAATGCCTCGAAGTTTGCGAGACAACCTTTAGGCTTTGGGTACTGTGACGGAAAATGAGGCCTTGAAAGACATAGAAGAGTTGGCGGACAATTCTCGGGGAGAAACATCACGTCTGGGCACTGAAAGAGCTCCACTAAAATTAAAACGCCATAGGCTACTCCAAAAGCTTGGCTTACGGTAGACCCTTGCTCCACCCTAATATCACAAAACCGACAATCAATGTTAGCCCATCTTCTAGCTTTTTAACGTGCCTCTTGAAAAAGTGCCTGCTCAGAGAACCAGGGGTTGCATACGATGCGACCCTCTCACGCAATGTCAGAGACGGATTCCCAAGACAGACGAAGCATTTTGTCGGCCTCTTTTCTGTCTTGATCGATCGTATCGCTTGGCTCAGGGCATCAGGCTCTTCGGCTTTGACAACTGGAGGACTGACATCCTTCAATGGACGGCCACACTGTATACGACGGGAAGCTGGCCCTTCCTCTACGCCACAGTACGCTGTTATAGCATTGACTGCCGCGATCCTCCGTCAATATTCGTTTTCGAGCGACGTCTCAGGTAGCGTCAAGATGGCGTCTATCAAAAGGTATTCCGGTGTCATCTGTTCTGATCGCTCTAAAGCCCCACGCGTATCTTCGTCGACCACCAGCCCTGCTAATTGCCGCTCGCTATCGATAACTGGTTGCTCTTTCTTATAAGGATCCACATGGTCGACCAGGAGTAGCCTCCGCTGCCGCCGCTTCTCACTTTTAAGGCGACGAGAGGCCTTCTGATACTTCTCTTCTCTCTCATCATCTCCTCGAAGTCCTAACAGTTTCACTATACGACGATTCAATTTCCTAATACATGGAAGGCCATTAATTGACGCAGATTGCTCCTTGGTCAATTTCCGTGGCCGACGGGGATCGATCGAGCGGCCCATTGAACATGCAAACCTCATCAGGTCCCTCTGAGGCGCTTGACCGCGATGGATGTTCTGAACGTCAACGTTGATATTCCGATCCAGGTAGTGTTTAAGAAACGTGTCGATGCTAGAATGTTGAAGGATGAGGTTCTGGAGTGAGTCGCTAACATCCACTATGCAAAAATTTGAGATTAGTTGATAGTCCGTGAGGCTTGAAAGTCAATACTTACGACTTTCGTTCAGCGCCTTGGTAGCCCCATCGCGGAGGACGTATGGCTTCGTTACCTGCGCAAAGCCTGTGATTTGGCCGCCTATCTTCATCCGATAGCGGACTGAATCGGAGGACAGCTGGATTTGCCGTGCCAGACAAACGCCGCAGGCGGTCTCTACGGCTTGGCAAAATATAAAATCGTCGCTCAACTCGTCCTTGAGCGGTAGCTATTGCTCATTCATTCCATCGAGAACATTTGAACTGTACAGCTTTTCAGGTGAAATAATACTAGGAGATTCGAATGCCTGAACTTTGAAGAGCATGCCAAGCAGGAAGGTGTGAGGGCTGAGAACGAGCGTCGGGTCGTAGATGATCTCCGGAATTTTAAACTCATTATTAGAGACTACTTAGTTCACACGGGAAGAGGACCGGGCAGGGGAACGGACGCATCCTTCATGCCTAGAACCCCCTTTGTGAACTCGGCCGTCAGCTCAATGAAGAGTTGCGGGCGAAGGTCGTTGTGATCCCGGATTAGAGTCAATCTGAGGTGTCGGTACCGAAGCTGGACCAGAGCCTCTGGGCGGTTACCAGTAATGCCCGCAAGCTGGCAAAATAGGATCAACTGGATCCGCAGCCAGCCAAGCTGGAAAGTCATCTCCCTTGTAGTCAGAAGCACGGGGACATATTCGGCCAGATCCTCGACGTACATTGTAGCACTCTCGCTTTGTGTTATCAAGCTTTTTCTCTGTAGCAACGGCTTTGGGAACCTAAGATCCATTAGCAGTAGACCTCACCACAAAAGGGTTTGCCAGAGGCCACAGGGCATCTCACATCTTGGCCTTGTACTTGAACCATGCCATCGATCTTCTTGCCAGTCTCGAGCCTGTGCACGATGAGGTACCACTTCTAGAATGTCTGTAGCGAGCTTGTATGCTTAGTTCCGGGCCGCCTCCTTCCCCCTTTCCCTCGTCGTTGGTCGCAGACTCAGCACAGGAAGCCGTAGAGAAAGTTGGCAGAGACTTCCTGAAAGCACTGGACCAGATCCCGTCCGATGAAGGTGCAATACCTAGAAGTAAAGTAATGTCAGCAAAACTTTCCTAGCACCGTTGATCCAGATTCGGCTCATACTGATTATGTTGGTCCTTAACCCAGTCAAGACGGCTTTGTGTCCTGGGGCTATAACGCTTCTGCCGGAGTCGTCCTACATCGAGATTGGCCGCTGCGGCGAGGCAGTATTCAGGCGGATGTCGTACTTCGTCATCGAAGAGATCATCGTCGTCGTCAGTATTACTGTTGACCTCCTCCAGAGGGTTGTCTAAATCGGTATCGCTTGCCGTATCCACCTCATCGTCGCTGCTGTCGAAAAGGCTGTCCGTGTCGGAGTCGCTCGTGCTGTCGGACTCGTTGTCGGTAGGTAGGTAATCTTCATCGAGTCGAGGCCAGTGCATTTTTATGCGGAGCTTGGGGGAGGCTATGTGGCAGATCAAGGCGTCGAGACGGCTACTAACGGGGCTAAGGAGAGCGGAAGGGTGATTGCGATAAAGAAGGGACGACCGTTGCCACGAGAGCTCGGCTGAAAGATGAGGATGTGAGGTGGGGGGAAGAGGGGGGTTGGGAGACAAGTGAGTGGATGATGGGTGTTGAGGAGTCGGGATGGAGTGAGCGGAGGACGGGGGCACCCTTTAAATACATCTTCAGGCTGGCGTGGGTCCAGAGGGTGCGCGGTTAGCTGAGGAATGGGTTAGCAGATTCTCAAAAACAGCGGCCAAACCCCCCCGAAAACAGCAGCTCGCTAACCGTCACACCGTGTAAAGAAGAAATAAGTCATTGAGTAAGAGCGAATTGACATGGTCCCCTTTTGCATGCACAATTCACAAGTGGGCTTCATGTGAGGTGTACTTTAAGGAGAGGTGCATAGATTCTGGAAACCTTTCGCTATCCATGTTAAAGGGGTAACATGATGAATATTAGACAGAAACAAAAGAAACATTGTATCATTATTCCCATACAATCTATAGACTCCCGCTCGCAGTTCCATCAATTCGTACCCACCAGTCAATGTCATCCAAGGCGGCAATCGAGGAAATCCACCAGAAATTTCCACCTTGCCCATCATTTGTGTACCAGACCAAGACCTGAAAGCCGTAACCAACGTGAGAGGTTGCAAACAGAGCAACCAATTTACCAGATTCCATTGGAATCATCAGTCATTGTTGTCGATTTATATGGCGTGAGGCTTGCCGGCCTGGTCGGCCTGGGCGCGAAGGTTCGCTGATGTCGAGCCAGTATTGGAGAAATAGCGGGAGAAAACCGGCTGGAGGAAGGAGCGGAAGATGATTTGGGCACCACTGTGTGGGAGTTTTTAATATCGGTATACATGAGAGGTACAAAATAAAGAACTGGGAACTGAGTTTACCTGGTTTGAGGAAGCGCCATCCAGAGCACAAGCACAAACTTGAACGTGTAGTAGAATGCTATTGTGGGATTTTAGTAGCATGCTCAAGTCCTCTCTACTTGCGGGAATTCTTACGGAACCAATAGACGGCATTGACAGCACTCTCGAAAACACTTTAAGTATGATCAGCAAGCATATTTTCTCTCTATTGTACAGAAATTACTTACGTTAAGAATGCATAAACTACCCAGTACTGGATTTCAAGTCAGCTAAGTCAATCACGTGCGTGGGGAGCTTCCCATGAGGGGTTTTCTAGAAATTCGAATAAAGACATACCGTCAACCACTGCGATTGAGTTAGCATAAAACAAATAAGGAAACAGCGACAATTGCCGTGGGGACCACGGAATTTTGCTAACCTGAGTATCATCAACTTTGGAGGCACTAAAAAGCGCCGCCAATGAGTAGTAGCCGGGGATGATAAAGCCGGCAATGTTGACGAGAAATTCGCCAGCAATGTTGAAGAAGATTAGGAAGAAGTAAAGTGCGCCAAGACCGAGAATCATGTAGGCCTTCGGGATGGATGTCTGCTTCTCAAAATTGCTGAGGGCAGGATACTTCGACAGCTATAGCGGCACAATAGTCAGCACCTCCCGACCAGGCCCTACAAGCATGGCATTTGAACTAGCAATTTGTCCGGAACGCAAGTCCGGCGAAGGCAGACACATGTGACGGGCTTACCTCCTTGTCGAGCTGCGACAGGTGATGCTGGGTGCGTTCTTGGATGGACATGATTGGAGGATGGCTATGGAGCTGCTCGAAGTTCAAAAGAAGAAGTGCTGGGGGTTTGGAGAGTGTAATGCGTGGTGGCTGGCGGGCGTCTTTGTTGAAAGAAAGATGACAGTGTTTGTGGGAGGAAATCGAGAATAAGCTTGTTCCACAAAATGACGAAGTAGGAGCGACGTAATTTAGGCGATTCGTGCTGGAGCTCGGTAGGCCCCAATGTTCGAACCAGATGACTATTTTCGACCACCCGCCGTCTGCCGCTGGAGCAGTGTCTTACCTGTGACAGTCTGATCTAAACCTATCCGCATAATCCTGCTGCATGAATTCTGCCCGTATTCTTGCCCTATTTGACTAATTTTCCTTTCACTGTTTTGTGTTTTTAGACACGTGACTACTGGCCCGGTTGTCTCGCCAAAGAAACTCAACATAAACACCACCCGCCGTTTCCAAACAAAGACCGCCTGGCCACAATCCGAGGCCCAAACGCCGTCCGCGACGACTTCTTACTTCTATTAGCACTTTAACTCAGTTATATTTATGACCATTGTTCTTTTATGTTTGAAATCCCGGATTAGCCCACCTTCCGTCATAACAAATCGTCGCCATCATCAACTGGAACCCGCGGCTTGAAGGACTCCTACACGGCCAGCACGTCCAGCGCTCGAAGAAGGCCCTTTCATACTTACAGATAGAGTGCCCTCATATCTGTCAGTCTCTTGCCTAGTTTACGGCATTCGTGCCTGCACATTGGGATTGTTTACCTCGACCCAAACATTTCACGCTGACGACAAACTTGCGATTCCAGGTTAGCATAGGTTTGGTAAAGAGCAATAAAGATGCCCAACCCAGGCCGACGGTCACGATCCACTACATCTGGGTCAATTAAGAGTACACAACGACCCCTTTCTCGTGCCTCGACGACGAGCTTGCAGTCTTTTGATCAACATGACCCAGCACATGATCTAGCATCCCACTATCAGCCAGCAAACAGCCAGCCTCAAAATGTATACACCCATCAGCAAATTCACTCAACATACCCTCCGCTCGAACCCGCTCTGCTGCAAGCAGCGCATCATCTTAGCCAGCGAGATAGCATGCCGCTTGACCCGTCTCTTAATCTGTCCGCGCTTTCCGCGACGGATAGTATGACATCCCAAGGCATGCAGAATGACCCGAATCTTTCGTTCGATCATGTCCAATCTACCCAGCCCATGTACCAAGCTTTGGAAGCAGCACTAAGTCAATCACAACCTCCCGCTCCTACTGGAACTGAAGTGGAAGAAAAGAAGAAGAAGGGGTCAGCGTCTAGCGCAACAAATGACAAAGAGCTTCGAGAAATGCTTGTACGCAATGAAGGTCGTGCGCTGAAAGAAGTGGCCGCAGAGGTAATTGCAACAGAAAGAACTTCAAAAGCAGAGAAGTCAAAACAACTCTTTGCAATGTTGTGGTAAGGGTTTTCTAAATGGTCGATGAAGTTTCCCGAGGCTCACAATTCGAATAGGTTAAAGGCAGTATGTAGGACAGCCAAAACTTCAGTTCCTCGCAATCGCGTCTATTCTCACTATGCGACACGATGCGGAACAGAACGAGTCGTGCCCTTAAACCCTGCATCTTTCGGCAAACTTGTGCGCGTCATATTTCCTGGGATACAGACGAGGCGGTTAGGTGTCAGGGGGGAATCAAAGTATCATTATGTGGATCTGGCCCTTGCGGATGACAACCAAGATAGTAGTGAGACAGACAGGCCTACTAATGGAAACCGAGCAACGAGCCAGCCAGCACTACAGAACTCCATTAGCGCCCGTCTTGATTTTAAGTAAGTTTTTAGCGATGCAACTGCCCTTACAATTATCATTTTAACATTATCATCAGTACGATGCCACGGCTACCTGCAGATACGGCAGTATTCCCCCCTCATGACCATGTCTTTGAGCCCCAGAACAACGAATTCCAGAGCGCTGCATCGTCGCGAGGTCGTTTATTCTCCAACCCTTACGCACAAGGATTCCATCATGGAGGTGTCACATCTCAAATGTATGAGCAAGAATTGAAGTTTCCCCCCGTCGGACATGACTCGTTTGAGGAGAACGTAGAAATCGAATTGCCGGATATTCGCAATTATGTACCACCTAAAACTGATGTGGACGCTGCCAATGCGTTAACTGCATTGTACCGGACTCACTGCACATCATTGATCGACTCTATCCGGTACTGCAAGGAAAAGCAATTCTACCGCCTTTTCACCTCTTTCCACGGCACTTTGACAGTCCCTGTTCAGAAGCTCTTTGCGCACCCTGATATTGCACCATGGATCAAGGAATGCGACTGGCTGATGTATCAAAAGATGATACGCAACGTTTCTCAGCTTACATTGCAAGTAGCGCCTCCGACTGTTTTGCGCTTCCTTGACACGATATCGAAATCGCTGCACACACACATTAGCAAGGTCTTCCAAGGTCTTCCCCTTCATGTTCTTGAGGCCAAACTCGAACCTGCCACACTATTTGCGCATTTGCTTCATCGGATGCTACGAGTTAACTCAACAGCGCACGCTGCAGCAGTAATGCTTATGGTTGACCAGAACCGCGATCAAATGTGGAGCGACTGGGTTATGTTCGTCAATGCAAAGCGAATTATGGAAAGCGAACTACCTGATTGCGGGTACGAAGAGGTGTACAAGATATTGACTCAAGAAATTCGAGGGCTGCTTCTGCCCCTAAACACGCCGTGGCTTGATAACGGGTCATACTATCAAGAATCTGCATCAAATTCAGGCAATGGCAACGCTTCAAATGAGACCGTCATTGACAGGCTTGCTGCTTTTCTCGCTGGTCTTCCTGCTAGGTTTCCGCATGCAAAGACGCGCACTCTACTCCAGTGCATTAGCGCGATTGGATCCGCAGCCATCCGCGAGATAACTGTAGAGAATGGTATGAGCTATGGTTCCTGGTGGATCACTAAAGTTTTTGTTGATGAAATGAGCCTTTGGTTGGCTTCACTAGGCGGCTTTCTCGACCATAAGCCGCCTAATTTCAACCATCCCTCCCTCTCCCCAGGAGTCGTCGATGGCCCCCTTGATAGTGCGATGATGAATGGCGGTAGTGGGAGCAATAATGATAGTCGATATAGCAGCATTGGTGCCGACTTCACCACTAACCAAAGCTTTATGACAACCGTTGATGATACTATGCAGGGCACCGGCCCTTCAGAAAACGAGAGTAAGTTCTAACATCTGTATTGCTGCTGAGGCTTTGAGGGGTTGACTGACTTGAAGATTGGTAGTGAATGATCAGAAATTTCACGAACATTTCGATCGGTCCACCTTCGAACTAGACTTGAGCCTGGATGCATCTCACCCAGAGCAGGACCACGATGATAGTGGCATTGGCATGTCATTAATGGATGACAGCTTAGAACTGAAATTCTCTATGCCAGTCTCCACGGGAAATCATTTTGTGAACGTTTCTACCAACGTCAGGTAGAGTCACAAGCTATAGCCACACTACAGAGGACACGAGTCCGGCATCAAGCCGGCTGAATGAGACCGTTTTCGCTTATTCGATATTACGCGCCTATGACCGTCTCCGACGATACGACCTCAAGGGGAAGGGTTTAGAAGGAGGTGTCTTACACACTGTTTCATATCTTCTAATTGTGCACATTGGCGTGCCGTGGAGGCTTTCTTCCATGTCTTATGCCGTTCATCCTTATCTTGTTTTGATACCTGCCTGTAGTCAATGCCATCTAGTTCTTTTTTGGGTTTGGATAACGAAACCGAGCGGGTAGTTTTTCGGATTTGGGTAGGGTAAGCGCTTTTGCTTCTTATCTAAATAGTTTATGGGTTGTTGTAGGGGTCATGGATGGGCAAGAAGACAGATACCTGGTTTTTGTGGACTTGGTACCTAGATAGACGCTAGGTAAAGCAATATGTTTCACACCTATGACCATTTCGCCCTGAACCACTGGAAGGTAGCCCAAATCACTACACAATCCTGAATTCCTCCACGAGACGCTCTAAATTTTACGGAAGTTAGACCTCAGAATCCGAAGACGTAAATCATGGACTTTCAAAATAGAAGTCTTGGGGCTCTGACGGACAAGAGAGACACAAGCCACAACATCTGAAGTGACGTAGGTTATTATCATACTTCTAAATCATTGTGTTTAAAATCCGATCAATAAATAAAGACTCATCAAGATACAAAACATGTTTGAACATGTTACGCTGGTGACTTCGCGCTGAGTAATGCATAAATGACGCATCTGCCTTGACAAATTGGCCTGGCGTTTCGCTTTGTCGTGGCGGAGCACCAATTCTTTCTTTGAACAGTCAGAGCCGTTCACCGGGCAAATAAGTACCATGCATTCACTTCAGCTCATCATGGCCTCAGAATCAACCTTATATTCCAGAAATCGACCGAACGTACCACCATGACGCGCCCAAACGCGCCGCTGAGCGGTCCGAGCCGTGACGATCAGCAAAAACCTCCCGAACCGACACCAACACCAACCAGCCATCGCGAGAAACGCAAGGCACGGAAACGGCGCAATTCTGTTGCCGAGCTCGCCTCTCCTCTAACGAGAATTGCGTCACAGACAGATGAACGCTCTCTGACCCGCCGCCGGTCCCGCAAATCCTCAACCAGCGCCACCGTCCCTGTACCCGTTTCCATCTCCAGGGTAGAGACGCCTTCAATAACACGCCCTATGTCCCGTGCCAATCTTCCCCTCCTCGTTGCATCAATTGGCAACCCTGCGCCTGCCTACACCAATACACTGCATAGTGCTGGCCACACCATTCTCAATCGGATCCGCCTGATCCGGCCCTTCACGCCCTTCACCAAAGACAAGAATCTCGGCGGCGGGCTCGTCAGTGTTCCCATTACCACGTCTACACTCTCGTTTATCCCGTTTGTGGGAAGCGGCAAGAGGCAATGGGAATTGCATCCCGATGAGGATCACTGGACGCTGTGGCAGAGTCCCAGCCTCATGAATGTGAGCGGGAAGTCGGTGGGAACTGCGTGGAGGGCGTGGGAGAAGAGTCAGGGGAAGGGTGGCGTCCTTGTTGTGATACATGATGAGTTGGAGAAGGAGTTGGGGAAAGTGAGTTTTAGGCGAGGTGGGAGTGCAAGGTGGGTTTTCCACGCTCCTCGGCGCGAAGGGTTGAATAGTGCTAATGAAAAAAAAGGGGTCATAACGGTCTCAAGAGCGTCCAGGCCGCTCTACCTAATACGCCATGGGTGCGGATAGGCATTGGAATTGGGCGGCCAATTAGTAGAGAGCCAGATGCCGTCGCAAGATATGTATTGAAGAAGATGTCACCAAATGAGTTGGCGACTATTGAGGACAGCGTTGGGGAAGTGATTGAGCTGCTAAGGGATGTCGCGGAGGGTAAGAGGTGAAAAACTGGTGAAGGATTGGTTAAGAAAATGGTGATGCGAAACCACAACTGTAGAAGCACGCCCGCCTAGGCTAGAATGCCTCCGAGCCGTGTCATGATGATGAGACAGGTCGTTGCAATGACCTCGTCGGAGGCGCCCGAGACCGTTCTCTAGGATCTAGGGATAGAGCATGAGCTGGCCGGGATAACTATTCTAGTCTGGAAGGTGAGGGCACTAGAGAAGATATGAGTAAAATGTATTTCAGTTGTGCAGAGACACAAGGCGCTTCAAATAATTCTTGTTATAGTTGATCGAGAATCTGGTGACCCAGTCAATGAAGGCAACTTGGTGGATTGCTCACTGTGAGTGGCACTATTTAATGATTTGCTTTATTCATACACGGCGTAATGGAATCAATTGTTGGGACTACCACACTCTTTTTGTTCTAAGATGATTATGTTGGCCGCGCCAGTTCCCGCGTCAGATATACTGGTCTCATTTGCATATTCTCAAGCACTTCAGTGTGTTTTATCATTCGGAAAGTGGACGAACACTGTTTCAGTTACCGCAGCGTATATGCACGTGTTGATGCACGGTGAGGCGATGCAAATGCTCAATCATGGAGAATTTACCTGTCAGCCCATATATTTGCATTAGGAACTTTTTCACTATTGATTTTGACATTTCATCATGTATGAAAATTCTATATCATATAGGAGCTAGGCAGAGTAACTGAATCGAACCCAGCTTTAGGAAAAGCGTTTGAATATCTCTAGATAATTATCGGCAAATCCGAGCGGAAAATGATAGCTAAGAGTTGAATCTGTGATTGAATTTTCCCCTCGGCGCCATTATACTGAACATGTCCTAGGTTTAGGAAGACGATCCTGAAAAGATAGGGTTGCACGTGCAGAAACGCTCGTATCAAGGTTAGACGGATCGATTCGAATTTGGGACACATTGAATTTCCTTTAAACCAATGTACCACTACTCCCAAACTTTGAGAATTATAATCCAAAGACCCACCCCTAGCTAACTAAACGCCTAAAAATGCCCATAAGAAGGGGTAGAAGGTATCCATGCGAGTAACGTCCTACCATCAAGTGATTCGTGCACTAGTAAAATAACAATTGGGCGTACCAACTTAATCCGATTGGTTCTATTGGGCTGGATCTTATCGAAAACTGAGGATGAATTGTACCATTACAAGGGATAGGATATGGTTAGCGGTGCTCCTTTGTAGCAATAGGTAACTCCGCTTCTTCATCTTCAGAAATAAGACCTTCGAGCTCAAATTCCTCAGCATCACGGACTCTTCGGTCAGGGCCTCGAGCATGACCATTTGTTGTACCATTGACTTGTGGCGCCTCTGGATCCGATTTTGAGTTCTCGCCCCATGCGTGGACAGCGTAGAGGTGGAGAAGCATATTGACAACTAAGGAGCAGGGTCAGTTAATGAGTAATTTCAAGGTAGAGCAGTTATAAGGGACACCGGTAACTTACAAAGAAATAGAAGAAACGCAATGCTATAAAGGATAAGAACGTAGGTAACATGCGTGACATGAGAATCTGAGAGAAGCTGCATTTGCTCCTCTGTGGCACCCATGAAGAGGAAGCCAGAGGCATAGAGAAGCTAATACCAACATTAATATCATCCTACAGAGATTAGGGAGTTATGTCTAAGTTGACTTACAAATGGAGGGAGATATTGGAAACTACTCGGGTCAGAGCCATCATGCGTAGTAGCATTGGCATCTCTTAGAACAAAGGATACTTCAATTATCCGAGTGAGACCTGCGCCCATGAGTGTGTAACCAAACACTGAATGAACCATGTTTGACAGCGGGAGTGTCTGCGGGTGAGCAGACATGGCGTATCCAGTGAGAAGGATGACAATGCCGGGGATAAGATTCCTTTTCGGTCTCCCGTCTCTCTTCCTGCTCAGCCATATTCCGACCAATCCAGCACACCACCAAATTATGCCCATCGATGTATGTTGAAGGTCGTTGTGAACCCATGCTGTCCCCCATCGGTGCTCCGTGAATGTGTTGACGCAGCCCCATGCCGCAATAACGAGCGAGTCGAAGAATTCCTGACTCCGTCCAGTACGCCTGAGCCAAAGCTGCCCAACGAGCAAGAGGATGGTCAGAAGGATACCATAAGCGATGAAGGCGCCACCCATGATAAAGTGAGCCAGACATTGTCCAACATGATCGCCTCGACAGAATCCTAGTGCCGTGATTCCTCCAAATACCATCTGAACCCAAGTGGCAATCGGCATCAACTTTCCAACGACGCCGTGGGCCTTGACAACAATTTTCCGTATCCGGCCATGGATCCCTTTCTCAAGGTGGAGTTTCAGATATACACCCATAGCGACCTGAATTACCAACATAAGCATTAAGCTTGGGGCAAACGCAGAATGGATATTCGATGAGAATTGACGACCCTTATGTTTGTGCCCAAGGAAGTAGCCAGCGATAGCTAGAACAGAGCCAGTGGTTTGCACAGGAACATGCCATCGCGACCGTATGATCTGGAAAATGAGGGGTTAGATAGGAGGCCATGAGGCATATAGTAGGAAATTTACACCAAGAACCATTCCCGTAGGAAACAACACGCCCCAAGCTAGCGTCTGTATGAGGATATGAACCCATAGTATTGTATCCTAAGCAATATATTAGCATCGCTTCTATACTCATCCCTTTTCTCTGCCCCGACATACAATAGGATCTGCCGAAACGGCTTGTCCCTCCTCAATCTTATCCATATGGTGTTCATGCGCAGTTGTCCTTACAGCAAAGCAGGAAACAACTATGGCGAGAGTCCCCCAGGCTTTAAACATCCCCTCCGCTCCATTCCGCAGGTCGAACATGGTATTGAAACTGAGACGACAAAAGCGATAACTCCGGAGTAGGAGGTTTCAGAGGAGTAAATACATCCAGATAACGTGTTCACTGGAGGGAGATCGGCGCAACAGGAGTCGTTCGATGTTTCGGCAGTGCTGGCTTTGTTCCTGCGTTATTGAGGCTTTACCCTAAACAACGTAAGCTTGCTTACGTACATTGTAGTGCCCCTCGGTGCCGAGCGACGCTACGACATCGCGGACTGCCCAGTTGGGTTTTTTTAGTTCAAAAAGGTATCACCACAGCTCAACATGGAGAATGTAACTTCGGAGGAAGCTTTGAGAATAATACCAGACTCTGAGGAGGAAGTCTTGCCATCATCTCCAGAATCAGCCGTGAGCCGTCCCACTAGGCAAACTCCGGCCAAAGTTGATGACCCTTGTCACCAAGATCTCGAAGATGTAGCAACGGCAGCTTTCAAGACTACAGAAGAGGCCATGCTCAATGCAAAAGATTGCCACGAATCCATTGACTCACCTAAAGAACTAGCAACTAACACTCAGCTCAATGGTACGCCAACGAAGCCAGAGCAAATATCAGCAACAGAATGCAAAAGTAAGACCAGTTCTCCACAAGGAGGACATAAACTCCAGGTATATCTTGCAGAATTTCCATCACCTGGCTTTACTAATTTCCATTCATAAGTCACCAAAATCATTAAAGCCAGACCCATCAACAACCATCGCAGACCTGACAGCTCAGCGTGCTGCCCTTCTCGGCTCCTTCGCTTCTATTCCCAGCATATCGTCCCTCCTCCAAGCCCAGAACCAACCGACGGCTTCCACACTCACCGACACGGACTCTGGAGCCAGCGCCTCGGTTATCTCTAGCAGTCCTCCTGATACTGCCGTTCTCAGCGCCGCCAAGAACATCATAGCGCAGCACATCAAGCTTCTTCACACCTACAACGAGATTAAAGATATCGGACAAGGGCTGATGGGGTTAATTGCCGACGCACGTGGCGTGCGGATCGTCGAGGTGCAAGAAGAATTCGGGATCGGTGTGAAGGACTGAGAAAAGCGTCGCCGCTTTCCGTAGCCTGATTAGCCTAACATAAGCTCACTAATTGGCCACATCTGAAAGCATTTAGCACGACTTGGTCAAGGTGCCTGCGCTACGGACTTTTTTTTCTCGACGGATATCGCCAGTTGCTTATGCGGTGAAGAATCTCGCGTAGTGGAGCCAGCCTTTCGGCGCTGGGAACCGCTCTTTTGTGACCGTATTATGCAGGATTTTGCCTCCTTGTCCAGGATTTAATCTCCGATTGGGACAGTTTACCGTGTGTGTGGAAGTGACAACGGCGCGGCCGTCCCTGACATCAATATTCCGCGCTAATGATATCCTAATGCAAATGAGAAAGACGACTTGGAAGTGGTGTAGAGTGGGGGTGCGGCTTTGATTGAGTTTGATGTGAAGTTAATCTAGAATATTTTAGATTTCTTCCTCTACTCACATCTGACACCTAATTGTACAAAGAATCGTCCTAATAAGGGTCGTCGAACGATTGTAAAGAAAAAGAAGTCATGTCCAAGAAATTATCCCCAAAAGCGTCTCTTGCTAATATGGGAGGAATATGAACAGAGGTCATAAGTCAAAATAAAATAAAAAACGCCATAGCTATGCATCAGAAAGGCCATCCATGAAACACTGCCGAGACATCTAGTCAGCCTTCTCTAAGCTCTGTAGATTAACCAATTCGTAATAGCGTCCTCTCTTTGCAATAAGTTCCTTATGCGTCCCAGCCTCTATGATTTGGCCAGCATCAAACACGAAAATAACGTCAGCGTGTTGGATCGTGCTGAGACGATGAGCAACGGCGACGGTGGTTCGGCCTTGTGCCGCCGCGTCCAGCGCCGCTTGCACGACCTTCTCGGACTCTGAGTCCAACGCAGAAGTAGCCTCATCGAGGAGCAGGATCTTAGGGTCACGCAGAAGAGCACGTGCGATGGCAATACGTTGCTTTTGCCCACCCGAGAGAAGAGCACCTCTGGCGCCGCATGCAGTGTTAAAGCCCTCACTAGATATGCTATTAGTGGGAGTTTTAATGTGTACAAGCATATGAAAGAGGAAACTTACGGTAGAGACATGATGAAGTTGTAGATGTTAGCGTCTTTGCACGCCTTGATAATAGCGTCTTCTGATAGTTTGACACCAGGCCGTTCAGCACCAAGCACGACATTATCTCGGATCGTTCCTGAGTAGAGTGTCGGCTCTTGACCAACAAGAGCAATTTGCTTCCGGTAGGAGTTAATATTCAAGCTGGAAATCTCTTTGCCGTCTACATAAATGCCACCGGCTAGTGGATCATAGAAGCGCTCGAGAAGCTGAATAGTGGTACTCTTTCCGCAACCGCTAGAACCGACAAGGGCAACGTACTGGCCGGGCTTAATGGACATATTCAGACCACGAAGGACGGGCTGGTTAGGCCTGGTAGGATAGCGGAAATGGACGTCTTTAAACTCGATGTAGCCGTCTAAGTTCTGAACCTTCTCACCACTTTGAGCCCATGCGTCGATTTCGGGGCGGGCATCGAATAGCGTCTTGAAATCAGCAGCAGCACGTTGGGCCTTGCTAACATCGGGGGCAAATGCGAAGACGCTACCGGCGGACTGTGCACCGAAGATGATAGAAGAGAATACGACAAAGAACTGGAACATGTCATACTCGCCCTTAGCCATCAACGTGCCGCCATAGTAAAACCCGAGACCAGTGCACCAGAAGTTGAACGCTTGAGTGGTGGCAAAGAGCGCTGAGGACTGTAAAATAGACCTGAGACTGTCCTTGTTCTGCGAAGCAATCTGTTCATGATACTGCTTCGAGACGTCCTCTTCCCTGGTCAGAGAAGTAACTGTCAAGATAGCTGATGTCGCCTCGCAAGCGAAGGCGGCAGACTTTTCATAACAGACCTTCGCCCTTTGCTGAAATTTAGCGATGAGCCAAAACCGCAAGAAACCGGCAATCATCAGGAGAGGTACACTGGCGAGGCAGACAAGCGCCAATTTCCACCCAATAACGAGAGCAATGGACAACGATGCACAGAGTGTCGTAATGGCCATGAGAAGCGTGCCGAGAGTCGATCCGCTTAATCCTGACAGGAATGTAGCTTCCGTGCCCAATCTGGTTGTAAGCCTACTAGCAGTATTCTTCTCGTCATCGAAGAAGGCAACATCTTGACGTAGCATTGTTCTGAAGGCTTTGTCGCGAACACGGTGGATGAGTTTCTCGGAGCAATACGCGAAGCAATATCCTTGAGCTGCCCACGCGACCCATTGAACAGCTGCAAGCATCAGGTACATCTCACACCAGTAATTGACATTGGATCGGAGTTCGTCGTATTGTCTTGGAGGAAGAGAGAGAGAACTGAGTGTTTTGGCGAAAAAGACAGATTGTACTGGAGTACCTCCGCCGGCAATGATACACCAGAAAAGACCGCACAACATGAAATACCACTCTTGCTTGTTGAAACCTAAGATGAACCTCACGATAGTTAATAGCGAATACTCCTTTGGCTTATCTGGCAGTTTGTCTTTTAGGGCCATACTGGATACTGACTTTATCGAGTTTCTGCGATTTGGTTTCGCAAGGTCGCGGTCGTAGGGATCAACTTCTGTCATACTCTGCTCATCTGTAATTACGGTACCGTGATATTCGGAATCGTTGTCGTCCAGCCAATCTGCCTTTTCGTCTCGAGGATCATTGGAACCGATGCGCTGAGCCTCAACGAGATTCCAGTAAGCTCCGCGTCTATCGAGCAGGTCTTCGTGGCTTCCCTGTTCTATAATCTTGCCTTTTGTCATTACAACAATATTATCGGCGTTCCTGATAGTAGAGAGTCGGTGGGCAATGACAATCGTAGTCCGTCCTTCAGCGGCCTTGTCGAGGGCGGCTTGAACAACCCCTTCGCTCTTTGTATCAAGAGCTGAGGTCGCCTGGTACACTTTAGCAAATATTTTATAGTAAGATAGGTAATTTGGCTTACTTCATCCAAGAGTAGGATCTTTGGATCGCTAACAATGGCGCGAGCAATTGCAATGCGCTGCTTTTGCCCTCCTGACAGCAAGAATCCGCGATCTCCAACATTGGTTTCGTAACCTTCTGGAAGTGCCTCAATGAAATCGTGCGCATTCGAGAATCTGGCGGCCTGTATCACTAGCTGTCTGATTTGCTCTTCCGGTAAATACTCATATCGGGTCCCAATGAGTCCATAGCGAATGTTCTTATAGATGGTTGTGGCAAATAGGATCGGCTCCTGTTGCACCAAAGAGATCTGTTGTCTCAGCCAATGCAAGTTAAGGCCCTGAACATTACGGCCATCTAGAAGAACTTCTCCACCAACAGGATCGTAGAATCTCTCCACAAGGCCAATGATAGTACTTTTACCGGACCCCGACGCTCCGACAAGAGCAGTGGTCTTTCCAGCGGGGATAACAAGATCAACATCATTCATTACCACAACCTCCGGCCGAGAAGGATAGATATGGCGAACGCGACGTAGCTCAATAGTTCCCTCGATAACAGGCGGCTTATAGCCAGTAAGCGATGTCGGATCCATGGGGGACACTCTGTCGATTGTGGCGTATATCTTGGATGCCGCAACTGTTGCTGTTTGGAAAGCATGAATAAAGGGTCCAACATGTCCAAGTGCGAATGAGCCAATCATAATGGACATCATAGTGGTGACGATTTGCCCAACCTTTATCTCTCCTTTGACAAGGAATTTAGATCCCATCCAGAAGGCGAGGCCCTAACATTGTCAGTCTCATAAATTGCGAATAATATGTCCCCCTCAAAGGCCCGACTTACGTAGTTGAGGTAGACCACAGTCATCATAAATGCAAGCATGGTGGCCATAACGAATTTGCTCTTTCTCCCCCATCCCTCGGCCATGTTTAATACAGTGTCATACTTGCGAGCCAATCTTTCTTCAGTGCCGAAGGCCTTAGCAGTTCGGACCGAAGTAAGTGCCTCTTGGGCAACGACACCACCTCGCGCATAGGCAATAAAAGATGACCTGGTAAACTTCATGATAAATGTGGAACCAGTAGTCATGATTATGACAATGGTGACGATTGTTGCGGACAGTATGCATGTGAGTCTCCAGGATTTAATGAATCCAACAACGAATGCGGTAGCGAATGTCGCGATAGAGCTAACGGTAAGACCGACTTTCTCAGATATCCCTTCTTGAACAGTGTTTGAATCCGTCGTGATGCGGGCGGTGATCTCCCCAGCACCGAGTTTGTCGAAGTAACCGATATTTTGCCTCAAAATGCCTTCGAGATACTTTTCCCTGATCCTGCCCGCAATGCGCTCTCCAGTATAGAGATTCCCAGCGGTGCAAATATAGGTTGAAATGTATTCGCCAATGCCAAGATATACGAAGTCAAGGGTGAGTTTTTTTAATTGGGAGATAAAAGCGTCATACTCCATTTCGTGTCTAAAGATAGCTTGAAAGGATGATGTGAGTTGACCGAAAACGACCTAGGATATGGTTAGTTGGACAAGCGCAAAACTTTAGGTCTCCCGTTTACATACAGTCATCATTGGTACCAGTATTCCTGCAATAGCCGCAGCGAACAGAGAAGTAAATACAATAATGAGTTCACTCTTTGATGCATATCGATAGAGATTAAGGTAAGTCACTTTAGGAGTTGAGTGTTGCAATTGCCGCAAGAGAACCTCCCTCTCATTCTCTGGGAGGAGATCAATCGGGTCAACTCCCTTCTTCTTTTGGACAGGTTCCGTAGGCAGAGGCGTCAATTCTAAGTCTGCGGGGCGCAATGGTTCTTGACCAGTTGAAGCCTTCTCCTCTTCAGCAACGGTTTCGTAGAGATCTGATAACTCGAATGAGCTAAAGTAGGTTGAATACGCGGTGGCCCGATTTGCTGGATAGGTGGACGTCCGATTACGGCCATACTCGACGGTAACGGTCATGATGGCGGTAGAATTTTAGCGGATCCCAGACTTTGGGTCCTATTATGGTTTGAGATGGAGTGACTGTGTGCTCTCTGGATCAAGCCTTTCTGCCGATGTCCGATTTAAAGAATTGGAAGGGCGCTTCTTCGGGTTGTGAATAGGAGTAGGGTTATGAAGAGATTAAGGCTGCTTGGTCAAGGTTGTTCAGAAGGCAACGAATGCTACAGAGATATATGACGACATCCAAAGGAAAGTGTTTTAATAAATGGCATGAAGGACTTTAAGGAAAGGAACGTTAGATATTATGTCGGTAGAAGAAGTCCGTAGGCCGTTGATGGAAGCCTCCTCCACTAGGCCAGATACACTTCGTGGGCACAGAACATGCCCGAAAGACAGACTGGACAGCCATGGCACAGCAGGTTGACGTTCGGCCCAGTCTCTTCCTGACCAAAGAGAGCCGCACAGAACGCACAGCCATCCGTTAAGAGGAAAGTCATCAAGTTAGTGTAGTGTATTGCTTCAAACATATCGGTATCGGTGGCAGTAGATCCTGCCGACACCGACGTCATCATTTCTTACCTGTACATCATATTCCACATCAAATCCGTAGTCCGTTCTGCCATGATCACCTAATATGGACAGATACGAATGATAGTTGTCCGTAGTCTGACAGGGGTCTTCAGCGAGCGGAACAACATTTGAAACGAACATCAATAGTAATACTTCTTGCACTTTCTGGAACTCTTGACGGACAGATGTTTAAAAGAAATAGGACCACCGTCGATTCAGTCTGACCTGGACCTAATGCTTTGTGCTCTCATTGCACTCAATCGCTCAAACATCATTGCACGCAGTATGGTCGATGCATCATCCAAACTTGGGTGGACTCGCTAGTGGTAAAGGAAGGCCAGGTCGTAACTATCCTGTAGAAGAACCCGGGCGTACGTGGTCAAGACCCTCTTTGGAGTAAAAGTTGGTCCCAAACGACAATTGTTGCTGGTGCTATGAACCTGAAAACACCGGTGAAAAGCAATAGAGATGTAAATGACACACCGCCGTATATAAGCCAGCACAGCCATCCAGACATGCAAATACAAAGCTACATCATATCCAGTGCATGATTCAAGAGAGGAATCTTAATCCTGCTGCTCCAGGGTAACATATCTGAGGGTTGACAGAAACTTTCGAGTGAAGACTTGAGCCTGCAGAGTTGGCTTTGGAGGAAAATACCAATTACGTGACTCACTAAAGGCTTGGCGATATTGAAGCTTGGCAAGCAGAACCGTCGGCGGTCTTACTTTCATAGGTCCAGCCTCATCCAAAAAATCCACAATTCAGGACGCTCTCACTATGACAGAAATACAGCACATGCCTGCAGAAACAATGACTACACCTACAGATTTAGATACTGCCGGGGCAGAACAAGTGTTTACAGAACCCTCCACCACCACCTCTCATCTATCTCCTCCAGAAGCTACAGATGAACCCGCCACCGCAACCGCCCTAACAACCACCAACCCAGAAAAAAAGATTAAGAAGATCATCCGCAAAAAGAGGCGACCCGCGAGACCTCAGGTCGATCCCAGCACCTTCAAAAATGAGCCCCCTCCTCCGACCGGTACCATATTCGTACGTTTCACGCCTAAAACAAAGGAATATCATACTAAACATCAGTCTAGAATATCTGGTATAATAAATGGAGCGGAGGTGATCGAGAAGACAAATACCTCTCCAAAACCGCCGCGCCGAGTCGCTGTAACATAGCATGGGACAGTGGGTACACACGCGCCGACAAAATTCCCGGTAGCTACTTTTGCCTATTCTTCGCCCGTGGCCTTTGCCCCCGAGGCCAAGAGTGCGAGTATTTACATCGACTGCCGGGCATACATGACCTGTTTAACCCCAACGTCGACTGCTTTGGACGGGACAAACATAGCGATTACCGGGACGATATGGGTGGTGTAGGATCTTTCATGCGCCAGAATCGCACTTTATACGTTGGCCGTATCCACGTAACGGATGACATTGAAGAAGTCGTTGCGCGGCATTTCCAGGAGTGGGGGCAGATTGATCGGATTCGTGTTCTGACAGCTCGAGGTGTGGCATTCGTAACATACACGAATGAGGCGAACTCGCAGTTTGCAAAGGAGGCTATGGCACATCAAGCTTTGGATCACAGTGAAATTTTGAATGTGCGCTGGGCGACGGTAGACCCGAATCCACAGGCGCAAAAGCGGGAGGCACATCGGATAGAGGAGCAAGCGGCGGAGGCTATTCGACGCGCGCTACCCGCGGACTACGTCGCCGAAATTGAAGGTCGAGATCCTGATCAGAAAAAGAGGAGAAAGATCGAGGGAAGTTTTGGGTTATATGGATATGATGCGCCGGATGACGTATGGTACGCGAAGGAAAAAGCGGCATTAGAAGCTGCTGCAGATGCGCAGCTGTTGGATGGACCAGAGGAACAGTTACTGATTGAAGATGCACTGCAAGGAGAATCTAGCGGAAATGCTAGTGGAAATGGCGGAAATGGCATATTGTCAAACTCGACTCTCGCTGCGCTTAAAGGGGTCACGTTTACAACGGCGAAGAAACCTGCACCTGCCGCAGGGCCCTTGGTAGGATATGGTAGCGATGATGACAGCGACTGAAACATGTCGTCTTCAATTGTTGAGAAGAGACGCCATATAACGACCGTTGATTAGGTGCTTCGAAGTTGCCCAACTATCCAAGAACTGCCAGCCTACCGTTTTACACCCAGGAGAAGCGTTCATAGGATCATTCCAGAGATAATAGTTGGAGGCTTGTATCTATATTGTAGTCATAGGAACCGTAGACAAGTGCCAGGGTTTGGCAAATAGGAATCATGTGGAGGACGAGAATAGTCAAAAGTACCACCAAAATGAGCCATACAGGTTCAAAGAAAGCGACGTTACCAACCAATTTTTCCCTCTTCAAGTACTCCTAATGTCAATTCGACTAGTCTATCGGAAATCGGAAATCTATGTTAGGCTACATCTTCGATAAGCCATGGCTCTGGACTCGCTGATCACTTCTCTCCTAACTCTGCGCCCTCACACATCAAGCACCCAAATCATATAGTAAACACCCGCCTGTCCGAAAGTTATAAACAAAAGCCTTCCCACCTTCCCCACTCTTGCTCGAGCCAGCTTCATCCCTCCACTGCCCCGCATACTTATGCAGCAAGTCCAACAATTCCTGCAAATATTTTCTCTCTGCAATGGGCAAGCTCTGAATTGCCCTTCTCCAACCATCCGGGTCGCTAAGCCGCGTCTCCCGAATCAAATCCATAACCTCCTCCTTCGCCTCAATGGCGGCAATGGGCGCGGAGCTGAAAGAGCTAAGCAATTCGCGCGAACGAGTCTGAGCGGCTTCAATAATACCCCATTTATTCGATTTCTTTGAGCGATGCGCGGATATCAAGACATCAACGTTGGCTTTCGATGATGATAGAGAAGTTGTACTAGGCTCACGACTTGTGCGAGCAAGGGAAGGTCGCTGACGGTCGGTGGTACCTTCACGGTGGTCCCGATCACGCAGCTCAGCACGGAGGTAAGACAGGAGGTCTGTGCTGCGGATGTCCGTGTCCTCTTTCTTCACCATGCTTTTGACTTTCAGGTCAGGCTTCCCGCTTGTAGGACCATCGTGCTTAATAATGATGATCCAGCTATGTTTATCATCACGATAGTGTGCCAGTAGCTCTTCTGGAGAGCGGGCATCGATTGCTAGCTCAGCAGAGAGATCATGCGACCAGAGATCCGCGACCATTTTGACGCCTGTAGAGCGAAGGACTGTGGAGTCGAAACTCGCGACCAGAATATTGCAGCGGCGCGGGGCCCACATACCGTTATAATCCTCTTCGGCAGATTTCTTCAGGAACGCGGACTTGGCGATATTTTTGTGGTAGCGGGCCATAGAGCTCATGAGGCGGTCCCACCCCAAATTCATCCCGACGCCATGGCAACCAGTTAGGTGGCTTTGTCCTTTAGGCCGATATTCTTCAATAAGTCGGTCGTAGCGTCCACCTGCCGCGAGAACTTCGCGCCGTTTAGTATCATAGAGGCACTGAAAGAGAATGCCACCGGTGTAGAATTTCTCGTTGAAGCTGCTTAGAGGGCTGATGTAGACTTTGCGGTGGATGCTGAGGCGTTTCATGTAACCTACGACGGTGCTCAAGTGGGCAAAGATGGCGTGCGTTTTATCTAGATATTCTGTGCCCTCGAATATATTTCGGATCTTTGTGAAGGCTTTCTCAGGCGTGTCTCTCCAATCAAATTGCGAGAGGTCGTTGATAGAGGTTTGAGATACGCCAATAGTAGCAGAGCGTAACTCATTGCGGATCTTCTGCCACGTAAATTGCTGGATATTAAGCCTACTCAAGACTTCTTTCACAGCTGGCCTCTGCGGTATGTTGATCCGACAGAAAGCCATGATAAACTCCAGGAGGTCTGAGTGATTCAAATGGAAACACATTTGAGCCGATGCGAGAGACGGAAACTCGTCAACAACCTCGTCCATGACTTTAATTACTTCCGCCTCTTTCAACGCAAGATCCAAGGTATCGTATGATACAATATCAAAATCGGCTTCTCCATTGCTACGAGGTGCGCCTCCAGTGTAGATGTCTCGATACACAGTCCCTACGGTGAATGTTTTCTCCAGGGTAGGTGCTCCCCTGCCGATGCTTCTAGCATACGGCAATGTGAGGTCATATGGTAGCTGAACCAGTGTGCCGGTTGTGTCTAGGAGTTTAACGACGTTGTTGTTAGTATAGTAATCTGATCGGGGTAGAAGAAGCTGCCTCTGAATCTCGACGGCTCCATGACGACGGAAAATCATGGAGAGTCTCTCTTTAATGAGACTTTGAAGGAGTACGTCATTAGCTTTGAGATCATGAGCGCTACTGCCAACTCCCATGTCCCATGCGAAGTCTTTGACTTGATTGTCCGGGCCCTGAGAGAAAACAGCAGCCATCATTTTCTGGTAGTGTGGGGAGTTCCGGTCTGAGAGAGCTTTCAACGCTTCTTTGATAGCTTCGTCTTCAATTTGAAGAGGCACTTTGCCACTTCGCAGAAGCTCGGCACTACTAGGACGCTCACTTGGGCGATGACTAATCAAAGAATCAATTATGCTTCCTTGTAGTGCTTTCTCTGGTGTTTGGAAGTCGGGGGGTAATGTGTGTTGCTTCTCTCGTAGCTGCCTAATCACCTGGTCGCGCTCCATTGCCGTCTTCAGATGGTGACACATCTCGAAAAAGATAATACCAAGCGAGTACATGTCAACTTTGTCGTTGTAGCTACCGCCCACACCTGATCGCAGTTCTGGTGCAACATATAGTGCCGTTCCAATACTACGAGTCATATCTCCGTCGAAGTTGATAGCAGGCGTTGCTTTGTCTGCACGGTGATATTGTCCGCTCGTGGCCAATCCGAAATCACCAATGCGTGGATTATTTGTAAGGTCGATGAAAACATTATCCGGTTTCAGGTCCCGATGAATTATACCGTGGCTATGGATGTGTGCAAGTCCTTCAAGAATCTGGCGAAACAGCCTCCATGACTCCTCTGAATCTTCGTACAGGCCTTTCCTAATTAGATCCCGAAGAGTATGTCTTTCGCAATACTCCATCTGTATGTAAAGCGTGGTTTTAATAGGCCGAGCAGGACGGGAGCTCGATGTAGTTCTCTTTAAATTTAGCGGAGGTCTTCCTCCGGATGATCCAGACTCGTCATCTTCTGGATCATTGTTATTAGTAAATTCTATAACTCCATAACAAGAGTCGCCTCTTTTTTGGGCTCACCAGTGCTTTCACCATCAGACTCAAAAACAACTGCGCCTTCATCGTCGGAGTCGTCTCCAAATTCGATCTTTGGGAACCGGCTGGAGCTAATAAAGTCAAGTCCACCCGTGCTATGGCCAAAGTCAATGTTTGAACCCCCCCCATTTGGTGAAATCGATGAGATATCTCCAGTAAATGTATTTGATGAGTCCTCCTCGGTCTCGGAAATGCTGGAAATCTCTTCCTCGGGCCAAGCAGTATAGTAGCGCACAACATATGGATGATTAAGCCTAGAAAGAAGCATAACTTCCGATAATACTTCAGTAAGAGCCGATGCAGAGTTCTGCTTGATCTTCTTAATAGCGTATATACGCCCGTCGAGTTTGTTGCGCGCTTTGACAACCTCTCCATAACCTCCCTTTCCCAGTCGTCCAGACTCAACCCATTCGCTTGCATATCGTGAGAATGGACCCCCAAGACCAGTCGACGATTCGCGTCGAATCCGACGATCTGGATGAGTTGCCATGGAAGTTGAAGAGAGTCTTGAATGAATAGGCGAGGCAGGGCGAGAATGGACAGGTACGTTGTTTCTTAAAAACTCGCAGGGTATGAGGTCGAATGCTGACGGTCGTTTTTTAGGATCGGGCTTGAAGAACTTACGAATGATCTCTTCCAGAGGCTCCGAGAGTCTGAGGCTATCTATAAGGGCGGTAGGTGAGCTGTACTTCTGTGGCGTGTTAAGCCCAAAAATCATTTGTAGGAAAACAACACCCAAATCCCACACATCGGTTTTCCTTGTACAATTTGACATCGACACTTGTTGTGACAGCTCTGGCGGGACCCAAAAAGCTGATCTTGCTGAGGTGAATTTTGCGGTTGCTTTGCACATGTCTTTAAGATTATGTAAACTTTTTTGATACCCAGCATCGGCAAGTTTGACGAAATACGATCCACCAGACCGCGGTCTACACAGGAGAACATTGTTTGCATGAATCCGCTTGTGGACAATGCCGTTGCGGTGGTAAAAGTCGAGTGCTTCCAGTAGTTCTATTGACCATGAACGGACTTTGTCAACAGCGAGAGCCCCATCGTTTTCCAGTTTCTCACTAAGTGGACCTCTACTAGCGAACTCAATGAGGATATTGATTTCCCAGGTTCCGCCATTTGTTAATTCCAAATCTGGCCTCTCTATTCTGAAGTCGAGCACACTGATAATATTCGGTTGGCGCAACTTTTTAAGCTCTTCCAATTCATCCTCGAACTCCAGAATTGCCTTCTTCAAACGAGATTCGTTAGATGCTGAACTGCTTACTTGGGCTCGTTTTAATATCAGATACGAATCAAAATCGCCACCCTGTAAAATGACAGGGTCTACAGTAAAAACTTCCGTGACTGAACTTTTCGGAGCGTGTCTTTTCAGGCCCGTTACTGCGCTAAAAACAAAATTCGTGCCTTCGTCTTGAACAGTAATCATCCGGTCAAATGATATTTCTCCAGCTTTTTCGTGATGGAAGCCTAAATAGATTGTTTCAGCACTATTTTCTAATACAAATGTATATCTACTTTAAGGTGGTGGGGAAGACCCAGAATCGACGGGTAAAGAAATATCTTCATTTAATCGAGCGCCTAGAATCAAATACCAAGAAGTGCCGCAAATGCTCTTGAAATTCCCTCTACATTCTTAATCCAGAGCTAAGGCATTCATCGGGTCTCACTTGGGACTCCTGGGGAAATTTGGTAAATAGATGAAATGCAAATCCACATACCGTTTGACGAGCTTAGGGTTTGCACGGGTAACGGTCTGCTTCTTCTCTTCATCATCATTCCCTTTCGTCTTACTTCTTCATCAACCATCTGCTGCAATACACGATCCTCCTCGGCTTTTTCTTCGTCTTTCTTTTTCTGCATTTCTTCTTCCTGTTGTTTCGCCAACAAATTCGCTGCTGCTTCCTGAACAGCTCGCTCTTCTTTAAGGCTTGGTAAAGTCTCTTCATTTTCACGAGCAGTCACCTCGTCTTCAAGAATATCCTGAATAGAAGTGGCAATGTCGTGGATCATTACCTCACCGAGAAGCTCTTTTGGTTTGAATTTGATTAGTTTCTCAATCTTCTGACGAGTCTTCTGCCGTAGCTGGGTAGCATTTTCGAGCGATAGCAAAGGAAGAGTCTTTGGGTACGTAGCAGTGAACTTTACAGATAGAACCACAAGAGTTTCATCGTCTGAGAAAGATTTTAACTGTAATTTGAATGCACGATCTGTGGTTTTCTATAGAGATCGTTAGCGACCTAGTCAGAAACGGCCAGGGCATGCTTTCAAGTTTATGTGCAACACGGATAACATAAGCATAGCCTTTTGATGCACTGCACTGAGAAGGGGCGAGCTATGCCATGAATTAAATTACACTCACACTCCATGCCCCTTTGAGTTCAATATCCTCAAAGTCTTCCATATAAATTGCCTGCAATACTTCTATTTCGTCATCTTGGGCTTTAGCGTAGGTTTCCGAGGCCTGCACTGGAGAAGCCAGGGTTCTCGAGTTATCCTCGTTTGCGGAACTCTTTCCCATGGAAGGGAAAGCATTCTGGGCAGGCGGGGTACTAGTTACTATCTTATTCCACGGCGATTTCGGTGGTGCCATAGTGGGCTGTGTCGAGAGTGATTGATGGGTCAACGCATTTAACGGAAGACCAAGAGACACGCAGCCGAAGCTGCTGCCCTTCACACGGCGGACATAGTGTTTATAGTGATTTATGTGATTTTTACAGAGGGATGTTTCTTTCACACACCGACTTCGAGATGGCCGGCTCAATGACTCTCCAATTGTTGGTCTGTGCGTTATTGTGCTTGGCAGCACTTCGCGTCCCATCGTCAATTCCGTGATACTCAGAATACACCGTTCATTCCACCACTCCGCAACTGCACCTACCTGTCTTTCACGCCGGCAAACGATCCAAGCAAGAGTCACTTCTTCATATAGAAACTTAGCACTATCTTCATTATCAGCGCAGTGGCCACCAATCTACGGAGAGAACCAACACCCCGCGCATCGAGCTGTAAACAACCCACCAAACACAGACGTCGCGCCACAACACAGTGTCACCACAGTCGCTCAGGCATCAATGCAGTTACTGTAGCGCCTACGGAACATTTATTCAATTTTCGCAGTCTACCTAGCATTGTTCTTGAAGCACAATGTTCTCATGGATTACTGGTCCTCGGATTACAAACGTAGTGGAGGGCCTTCAATCAGGTGTGCTCTAAGAATTACCAACTTTCCCACGAAAATGAAGTTTATAGTCTCTAGATCCTGCGGACGCAACATATCTCGAACCACCTGAGACACCTGCGCCAGTCTTTGCCGTTCGAGCTTTTAAGCATGCAATATTCGGAACTCCACATCCTGCTGACGAAGCAGAGGGAACAACTCCAGGAGCTAAGTATAATGGCGAAGCCAATGAGTTCGTTGTGAAGGAGACAGCTTATGGGAAAGTCATGGATGCCGGCGTGGAAGCCGAGCGTAACCTGTTGTCGTCGCCAACAAAGCCTAATGGTATCTTAATGACACCTGGAACCGCTGCTAGAGGCCGGAAAACCGTCTCATTCGGTGCTCATGTCGTGGATAATGAAGGCAAGAGGGCTAGCTTCCCTGGGAAGAGTGGGCTACCCAATAACTGCCCTGGCAAGTTCCCAAGTCCGTGGACTCTAGGGACGGAACTTTTAACGGACAAGCCACGTACTAAACTCACCGCCGCGTTATATGATGTGCGGGATTCAGCACGACCAAAGCCAACCTCCAAGCCAAGAGCTAAAGACGATAACGATATCACTCTCGATGTCATGGAACCTCGGTCAGAATCTGGAAAGTACTGGAAGGATCAGTACTTTTCTTATTCAGAAAGAAGTCAAAAGGAAGTAAAGAAACTTGTGACAAAGCAGCAACTTGCCAAAAACTATGCAAAGAAGAAGGACGCAGAAGCTATGGAACTTGCGACCAAACTTGCAGAAGAGCGGAAGCGGCATAAGTTGAGAGAAAAAACGCTGGAAGAACAAACGAAAGAGTACCAAGAACGCTTGCGTCAGTCTATGGCAGAGAATCTTAGGGCAAGCACTGACATAGCTGCCCTCAAGCAACGCGTGGCAGCGTTGGAGCATTCGCTCAGCATCACGGAAGTTAAAAGCAGTAACGCCATTCGCATACATGAGGACGTCGGGCAAGATGCAGCAGAGCAGCCCCATTCGACTATATTTGCAAGACAAACTCTCCCGGCTAGAGAACCTTGTGCAAGCAGAGAGCATTCCCCTTGTAGACCTCGACGGCCACGCCGGGCGACAGCACCAAACCAATCCCACATTATCGATCAATTTCCCGATTTACATCCACAGACGGACAAGGCTCCTCTCAGCGTTCGAGAGTCAATCTCCAGCAAGGAAAACATCCCCCCAAAATCCCATACTCAAAGCCAACCTCAATCGCCGGACCCCTGGACGCTAGACTACACATCAAGTCCCGTGCAAGTGGATAGACTAGCATTACCCATATCTAGTGCACCGCTTCAGCCCCATCGGCGGTCCAACACATCGGCCAAAACTAAACCATCTCTAAGCCCTGGCGTGCCCAGTCGCCGTTCGGAGGTCTCCAGAGTTGGCGAGGAGAAAGAAAGTCTCTCAGCTGACCGGAAAGAGGCAGCAAAGCAGAGGCTTCTTCGTAGGAGGGCTAAAGAAATCGGTGCATCTACGTGATGCAATTTCATTTTGCGACCTTCTCTTGTTGCGTCATTGTGAGATCGAAGCATAACCGGCGTCACAGGTGTCTCATTATTATCTCCACAAGGTTCGGCGTTTCTAGGAACATCATTCAGCGGCTAAGGTTTCATGCAACATTGGCGTTTGGAGGGACAGAGCTGATGCTCGAGTTATGGGGTTTCCACTACTGCATTAAGCGAAGCGTGCTTCCCAATTTTTCTTGATACCAGTGCCTATTTAGGTCTACTTGTCAGATTTCGTTTGCTGGTGTTTAAGAGGTAGTTTATTAAGGAAGCCTTGAATGATCACTCGGCTTTGCCATTTTTCTGCTAATACTCCTATCAGAGTATTTATTCTCATGTCCCTCATTATATCTTCAACACTCATACATGAATGGGGCTAAACGAACACTTATTGATGAAATTTTCTTCGATTTTCTTCACACCTTCGAGCTGCAATCAATCCTCTACATATCTCACGAACGGCATACTCCGCTGAACCCAACATGCAACACAACCGCTCATTGGACTAGCAGTATAAAATAACTTCTTTCTTTCTAGGACCTGTCCTATTGTGCATATTGGCTATTGTCTTTCATGCCACGTCAAAAAACTTCATTGTGTCCTTATTTGCCTTCCAAACTCCGCGCTCAAACGTCATTCACCTTCAGCCATATGCACGAGCCACCTCCAGTCTCCTCTTTTATTAAAAAGGGAAGTTACCAGCCGCTGTCTAATGGTAGGACTGCGCTGCCAAAATTCCAGCCCTGCTTACACTCCAGAAAAGCGGTTCCACTGGCAATAACTGAAAGACGGGTCTATTTCCACCAGCTTTGTGAACTGCACGTCAAATATCAACTGATCCTACAGAGTTTCTTAAGTTTGCCGTCCTGCAGAAACACAAATTAACTGACAATTGTGGCACACGAGCTATGACCAATCTCCTCTCAACTCTCTTCCGCACTGCGATCTACAGGATCCAGGCGGCCATACCTGCAAGTCTCATTTTCAAATTTTAAACACACTGACAGCATATTCACAATGGTCTATTGTTATCTTCTTCGATTGTCTTGGCCTCCAACAATAGTCTCAATTGTCCCTATTATTGAATTAGATGTATATTGTATATAATTCCTCACGCTGCACCCTCTAGACCTCTTCAACCTCAACCATCTGTATCAGCCTTCCCAGTTGCCTACGCGCTGTGCGCCATAATCCTTCAAAATTCTTCCTTTCTACGTCTAGCTTTCAGCTGCATTTCTTTATTCATCTCATCTGTGCCAGACGCAATTTACTCTACATCTATTTCATTTTTTCAAGCTCCCGCCTCCGTGATTTCACAAAGACAGATTCTAAATACCCTCACACTGCCAAGAACATACCAAAATGGCATGCACTCGCTCTAGGTCATCTTCCACAATTTCCCTAAAGACTCAAAAGGCCAAGCAAGCCGTCTCCGGTGCTCGAATTCAGAAGCCCAAGAAAACCACTAAGATCGAGAAGCCGGGGAAGCTTCTGAAGGCTGAGGAGCTGTCTGATACCCTTACTGTTCCGAAAGTCAAGAAAACTGTGAGTTTCTTTTAAAACACTAAGACGCTTATTACGATATAGTTACTTAATACGGTTACCTAATAATACATTACCTTAAGTCTACCACAAAGAAAGGTGGTAGAACTCTATACGGCTATCTAAGGTTAGAACCAAAAAGCACCCTATTATCTATTTTAGGGAGAATAGGCAATAGCAACCTAATCTCACTTAGGCACTTTTTCTCTATTTTTTTCTTATAAGGAGTTTTTAAGGTTTAACGAGGCCTATAGTCCTTTAATTTATTTATCTATATAATCCGTACAAGGATTAAGCGGGAGCTACTTCTTTGCATCGTTAGCTTAAGTAGGAGTTATTGACCTATACCATTAGTTCGAGTGGGAGTGTTGAGAATCGATCTTCTGGTGGCGTAAGGAGGCTGGCAAGCCAGCCTCCTTAATATTGTACTATATAGCTACCAGCCTTCCCTAGATAGATGAATCAAGTTAAGCATTACATTTCAACACTGACCGGATAGAGCCGCGATCGCGATATATACTAACCCTTTCTCCGAATAACGAGAGCAAGAACTTATAATTTTACTAAGAAATATAATTATAGATATAAGGCAAGCACTACGTTTTGCAACGTATCCCGCTCCACGTCGCCATACAGCCAAAAGACGGAGTACTCGCGAACTTGCGCGACTCTTGTAACCGACTACGGTACCCTGCCAAACTACCACTGTTTTACCTGCGTATCGCCTGGGTATGACTTACGTACCACACTGTTTTGGTTACGTATTAGTCTCCCCTTTCATTTATCTGCATACCTTCCTCGTGTATATAGAGAAGCTCTAGAGCTACATTTTACAATCAAGTTGTTCACTCAATACTCCCACACTGCAAAAGCTTACAACTCTTGCGGGATCCAATATATGTACTCTACAATTGCCCTCTCCTCCGCGCGCTCGTCCTCGAGCGCCTTGCAGGGGCTCCTCTGCGCGCCCGTCCTCGGGCCTCCGCAGGGATTTTGCATGCGGAGAGCCCCACATATATTAGTGTCTCCTAGTAACGTAGAACCCTACCAGGGGAAGGGATAACCACTTGGTTTGACGCTTCGAAATATGCACATGAAAGGAGTGACACCTAGAATACTGGCTCAACATTTATTAACTACCGGGCCCCCCCTTTTGGAGTTCGAAGGGAATAGACAGTCTCATTTAATGACTGCCGATATTCAGTGGGTGTTCCCCTCAGGGACAACTGATGCAACTTCAGACGTAGCCGCCAACATTGGCCCTGTACATCTCGGCGATTCAATACTACTCCAGTGGTCACCCACGGACCAAAATGTGACCATAGACTTTGCTTGCGATGAGCCCACAGGCAGTAAGTGCCCTCTATCTTACCCGAAACCCTCTCATACTTCTAGTAGTTTAAAAACATGTTAGAATGATGCTAACGTTACACAGCATTCTACCTGACTAAAATTTCATACAACAGTTCTCCAGGCATCTTCCAGTTTACCAAAGACGTTGAGCCTTCCGTCAATGGTGCCAATTGTCACTTTGCCTTTGAGAACGACTCATCTGGCGGAAACGGGGATTACTTTCAATTCTCTACTACTTCCGCTGCAACACAAACGACTTGGGGTGGAGCAGCAACTTCATCCACCGCAACAGCTTCTACAACTAAACAGGCTGCTGCATCCACAAAGACACCTTCCTCCTCCCAAGATGCTGCTTCAACAAGTAGCCCCAAGGCGCAAGGCAGTGCTAGTTCTGCCCAAGCAACAACCTCACCAACCAGCAGCGCAGCTGCAGGCATCCCAGCAGCAACAGGATCCACCGCTCAAAACTCCGACAGCACTACCTTCGCCGTCTCAGTCTCCTCCGCATCCACACTCTCCGGCACTAACGCACCCTCCGCATCCACCCAAAGCGCCGCCGCCACTACGCAAGCATCCCACAGCAACAGCACCACCATCGGCGTGGGCATTGGCGTCTCCATGGCCGCCGTAGCCGTCATCGCCTGCATCATCGCCTGCATCGTCTTCCTGCGGCTGAAAAATCGGATGCGAAACAACCCGAACACCCCTAGCATCCCCAGCCCAGCGACGCCGCGACCCCCGCCAAGCCAAGGGAGTGCAAGCACGGCTAGCGATGCTGGGATGGTCGAGCTGATGGGCGCGGCCAGGGTTGCAAATCAATCAATTCAATATAATTAAAGCCTCGAAATGATTGAATTGAAAGCTTTGTAAGCAGAAGGTTCAGTTGATTGAAATAATTGATTCAATATTGAAACGATTGCAACTAATTGCAACTACGTAGTAGTCAGTAATTATCACCAGTCTTGGCATGGTGTTGATGCAGGACCTACGTAGCGACGCCCAGATCGCTTTCTACCGTCGTTTCTGTCGCACCTGCCGTCAATATAGGCCTATCACGAGACTTAGCATGGTGTTGAGTTCAGTGTGTCCAACAGTCAGCTTAGCTGCGAGTTTGAGAAAAATAGCTGACTGACTGCGTCAATTGGATCGCTCGCTGTCCGCTGACTGTTGGATAACGTACGCTGACTGTCAAGCTGTCAGCTAGC
>Ga0307507_10000536_pt1 | contig 80727 bp, 18 predicted proteins | sample 7_EM_MG_FD_207223 | JGI IMG/M metagenome (GOLD analysis project Ga0307507, IMG submission 207223) | Populus trichocarpa ectomycorrhiza microbial communities from riparian zone in the Pacific Northwest, United States - 7_EM | ecosystem: Host-associated > Plants > Roots > Unclassified | place...
TATCTTCCCTACTTTAGGGTTATTGGTTCCTTCTCCTATAGGGCACCCTAGGGTCCCTCTATAGTTTGTTTAGGCGTGTCTTAATATACTTTATAATATTAGAGTTGCGTTCCTTTTACACCCTTTACATTGCATTAGCTTTAATATATAGTTATAAGGGGGGAATATTGGCTTCCTTCTTAAGTAGTGCTATGGCCGTTCGCTTATACCCGCCTATTATACTCCAGAGGCAGGCTGTTTGGACCTTTTGGAGTGGTTTAAGGAGTGATTTAGGGGGGCCTTTCTCGGTTTCTCCCGTGGCCCAAATGCTAGATCTATATGTTATGGTCAGCCGGACAACTGCTATATATAGTAGGCGTAACCTCTGGAAGCATGGACCCCATATAGAATTAACAATCCTAGACATGGCGATATACTATACTTGGCCCTTACGGGCCGCTTACGCCGCATATACGCTCCACCGGAGCTTACTATCTATCCACACTCCTAATACCCTTAGGCCTTGAACCAGTTAACCCCTAAAGCCTTAAATATAGATTATATACTAAAGATCTACAAATTAGTTGCGTTTTCTTATAAAATGGATTAGCTAGTATTTCTCTAGTAAGAATTAGACTCTATGTCGTCTTGCCTATTCTATATAGGTGTTATAGGCTTTCTCTAGTGTCCTATAGTTCTCTGCGGCTATTAGCCCGTATATAATTAGGTTTGTGTTATTAACAAAGCCTATCCCCTAAGTCGCCCCTTCCTTAAAGGTATTAAGCAGGTTGCTTATAAAGAAGAGGAAGAGTATAGGCAAAAGAGGTAATCCTTATAGTATTCCTATTACAACTACAATAGGGGGGCTCTGGTATCCGCTAAAGACTAATAATATTTCTTTCTGGCCTATAAATCTTTAAATAAATTAGATAATCCATTCTGGGAAGCCCTTTACCCTAAGGATGTATAGAAGACGCTTATGGGGTATATTATTATAGGCGCCGCTAATATCTAGGCTAAGCATTAATACTATAAAGTCCTTTCGCATAGCCTATGCAGTTTTAATGGTAGTAGTAAGTAGTGTAAGTGCTAATAGCGTTAAGCGATTCTTTCTTGCCCCCATTTGGCTTTGTGGTAGTAGGGCGTGTTCCTCTGCCGTGTCTGCTATATAGTCCGCTATAACCTTTTCTAAAATCTTGCTTAGGGTGTTTTCTAAGGCAATAGGGCGGTAGCTTCCTGGAATTAAGTAGTCTGCTTTACCTTCTTTTTATAGGACGACCGTTGTTATGGATCTTCCGAGTTACGGGTAGTAGCCTATTTTAAAGCATGCTTTAGCTACGTCTGCAAGCTAAGGTGCTATAAGCGGTCCATAAGTCTTTAGGGCTTTGTTTGGGATCCCATCTGGTCCTAGTACTATATTGTTTGAGAGGCGGCTAATAGTTCTAGCCATTTCTTTAGTTGTTATATCGCTGTCGACCCTTAGGCGAGTTACTAGTGTTTTATCGGTGATGTTGCTAAGGTCTGCTAGAGCTAGTTGGGGGAAAAATCTTTCTATAAGGATTTTTGCCTTCTTATTATTGTTGCTTATGGCCTGTGGTTCGCCTACTCTTTGTAGGGGTAGTAGGTGTGGATCTTCTACTAGGCGTCCCACCTTTTTCTTTGCCTATTTTGCCATAGTCCATAGGCCTTTGTTATAGGGGCAGGTAGTTATATAGTAGAGTTTAATATGCCTGCTTATCCAGGCCTCTACCCTAGTTTTCTAGTATTTAGTCCTAGTTACCTAGGCCTAAAGGCCTAGGGGGCTTTCCATAAGCAGTTAGCTGCCACTACCAATTAATAGGGGGTTTTACCATTCTTTTGGATATCTTATAATGGGGTTAACTTAAGTACTAAACCGCCCCCTAGCGGTCTATATAAGAATCTCCTCCTAGAGTTGGTATATTTTTGTACGGCTTAGGAGCCTTCTATAGCCTCTAGTTTTACGCCTTTCTTCATTATTTCCGCCGGTATAGGCATAAGCTGCCGCTTCTAGGGGTTATAACTCCCTTCTTATATGCCTACTGGCGTAATCCTATAAGGGCGTCGTAGCTGCATCCTATAATATGGAAGCCTTAGGTACCTTCTATAGTTAAGGCCTAGATTAAAAGCCTCCCCTACCTAAATAACTCCTATTTACTCCTTAAGTATACCTTACTAGCGTACCGCCCTAGAGGCGAACGGTTCTGTCTATTAGTATACTAATACGCGCATCCGTTCTCTTAAGCCACGTAGTAGTCTCTCCAGCCAGGACGTAATCCTGCCTGCCTACTAGGTGCACTAAGGGTTAGGGCCTAGCTAAGGGGTAAGGTCCTTAGAGCCAGTAGTAGCTACTATACACTACGCCCCGCGGGAGGCTAGTAGTAATATAGGGGCGCAACACCCTATACTACTGCCAGTTCCCGTTTCGCGTTGCCTGTAAGAGTCTCCTTATAATAGGCCAACCATGTCTTATAGGAGAGGGGCCATAGAGATACTAAGTCCTATACCAGATAACCTACTCTCCCCTCTCCTACTAACTAAGCTTATGTCCCCCCCTTTTATAAGCTAGCCTATGTCTCTAACTATTAAGTCCTTGTCCAACTGGCCTATGTTTCCCCTATAGCCTCCCCCATATATATGCATCAGGTTGCGAGCACTACGCCTATTAAGACCCTTCTATAAGTCGCCTTATGCATATGCGTATTAGGTTGTGTGCACTACGCCTATTAAGACCCTCCTATAAGTCGCCTGTAAGTCGACTATGGGTTGACTATAAGTCGACTGTAAGTTAAACGCTATAGGGCCATTAAAGCTGGCCTGTGTTTCCGCTGCCTAGAGCTTTACCCGTATTTCCACCTCGTTGAGCTATCTAGTCGCCGTCGCGTCGCCATTATGTCGCTGTCGCTGTACCAGGTTGCGCGTACTATACCTATTAAGACCCTCTTCTAAGTTACCTAAGTGTACCGGATACCAGATAGGCCCTTATAAAGGGGCCTTAATAAGTTCTCTAGGCAGGGCCTTAACAAGTTCTTTACGGTAGCCTTAGGGCCTTAATAAGTTTTGTACGAAGTATCTATAACGCGTTAACCTTAACAAGTTCTTATAAAAGGAGGATCCCTACGCCCTTGTCACGCATACTTTATAATCTCAGAGCTAGTGCAAGCCTAAGGGTGTCCTGTTATACGCCTAGGACGCGTCTATGTTAACTAGCTAGATAAGGCCAGTTTTAGGCCTAGCTGTGAGCTAGGTAGTCGTATATCAGGCGGTTTTTATATCCTAGTTTCCCTTGCTAGGCCTCCCTAGATAGTAGAATAAGAGCTCTAAGCGGAGGCAGTGAGGCTCCTAGTATTGTTAAGGGCGATGCTTTGTACGCGTCGCGGGCCCATTACCATAGAGTTAAACGACAGCGCTGTACGCGCTGCGACGGCTCTCTACCATCACCTCTGCACTTGGCCATCAATAGGAATAGGATTCTAGATAATGTTTCTACCCACAGCGACGTGGACGTGTGCAGTAGGGCTTCGTGGGCAAGATACTATATATAGAACTATAAAGTGTTTTCTACCTATTAGCTAACTTAGATTAATCTCTTTAAAATTAATAGGATACCCTAGGAGGGAGTTTTTCCCTAGGGTTCTTCTTTTCCTAACTTATTAAATATTTCTTCTTCCTCTATCTCCTTAATATTACCTATATCCTTTAGCTCTAGGTAGGACGTAGTAAAGTAACTATCCTTTCCGCAATTAAAGCATATGACCGTAGTAGGGTTAATTAGGGTATTATAACAAGTATTAGCTAAAGGTGTAGTATATAGTGATTTAGATAAGGCTTATAGGTAGGTATTTATAACCATTTTTAGTATAAGGGCGGTTATAGTTTGTCTTCTAACGCTAGCTTTTATTAGTATAGTTAATAGGTTCTGGTTGTTATAGGATTTTTTTAGTTAATTAGAATAAGTATTAATTTATTTTAGTTCTAAATCTAGCAACAAATATTAGGTTATAAGTCTTTGGTAGGTTAGTAGGTTATCTAAGGCTACTATAATCTTCTCTTATAGTTAGACTATTAGCTTATTATATAGGTCTAAATAGTAGTTCTTAAGGGGAACCTGGCCTTTGCCTGCTAGGTATAAGAATTAGGTCTAGAACTTAGCAAAGGATTGGTTTAATTTTATTATTAGGCGGTTATAGTTATAATAGGTATTATATACTTTATTCGGATTAATATAGATAGTAGCTAGATACTATATTATCTTATTAATAGATATAAACTAAATAGGTAACTTGTCCTTAAACTTAGCCTAAAGGTATTACTGGGTATCCCTAATAGTTTAACTAAAGAGATAGAGCATTTTAGCTTCTTTAAAGGGGAAATAGTTATAGTTAATATGGAGCTTTCCTTATACTTAGATCCTCTAATTATTAAAGGTAGGGTCTATCCTATTGGATATTAGTTAAGGGTTAAGGAGCTTACCGGACTTTAATTATTTTATTATTGTGTTTATATTCTCTAGTATATTATATTTAGTTAAGTAAATGGGTTAACTAAGGCTTTGTAAAGGGGAGGCTGGGCTATTTTATAAGGCAGTAAGGATTTCTAGAATCTCCTTTAGAGTCTCTTATATACTTTAGGCTTAAAGATAATTAACCTTTTAATTAGCTATAACGGCATAAATCTACTTGTGTATATCTATAATGTTATTATCTTTAATTTCTAATTCTAATTAGATCTTGTGTTCCTCTTAGGTAGAGGTAAGTCTTTTAAATAAGCTTACTTTAGGTGCCATTATTAGCTTCCTAGGGTTTATTGGAACTATATAATTTAGTTTTAATTCTAGGGTTCTTTTAGGGATATAGGTTAAGTATAGTCTAGCCTATAAAGTAGGATATTGTTAGGGCCTTTTTAGGCATAGTAGTGTAAGTTTCTTTAATATCTAAGTATAACACGTTAACGCGTTATTGCAGATAAAGGTCTTCTTTTTAGAGTGGGATATTATTAAGGCCTTCCTAGGCAATATAGGGAGAGCTTAGTGTAATGTAATAGGCTTATATAAATGCTTCTGAACTAAAGCTTGTAAATTGCTACTATATAAGAATACTAAGCTAAGGAGAAGAAGGAGAAGAAGACTGTTAAAGGCTAATAAGATATAAGGGGTCGCTAAGGCGCTAGTAGTAGACAAGCTAATAGTAGGCGAGCTAATAGTAAGAAATAGTAAGGAACAGTATTAGACAGTATGCGATAATATAACAGGTGGCAGAATATGGCAGAATTTGGCAGGTGACGCGCCCTAGCACCGTCATATCCTTATACTTTATTCTATAATAAATATTAAGTTTTAACCTCTGCTTTAGCTGACTTAGGAGTAAATATCTTTACCTTAATTAATATAAAGTGCGCTGTAAAACTGGCTAATTTTTTAAATACGCCTTTAGAAGAACTGCCTAAGCTAATTCCTATTTATAGATATAATGGATAGGTAGGACTATCTATTATAAATATCTTATGGATTTATCTCCGTGTTAACGGATAAAGGTAATATAATATCCCCTTCCTTATTATAGATCTTAGAAGCTATAATATAATCTTAGGAAGAAAATAGCTAGTCTATTTAGGCTTATTTAGCCTAAAACTATACCCCTAACACCTTCCTTTATAAAAGAAATTAGTATTATAATAGAGAATTTTATTTGGCTATAGATAAATACTATTTACTAGGCTAACGCTATATATAGGGACTAGGCTTTTAAAAAGGATATATAGCTTAACCTATCCCTTGACACGGCAGCGTCTAACGATAAGGTGGCCTATACACGAACACTGTTTCTAAAACTACGCGTGCATCTATATAGAATTTAATTATCAATTCCACTACCGCCATGCCTTCTAATCGTACTAGAGTTGATGCGGACCTTATTTAGAAGACTTAATCCAATGTTCCTCCAAATCGGATTAGAAAAAGACCCTACCCTAAGCCCTAGCCATTGCCCAAATTCGACCCTCTCTATATTGACGATTGGCACGCCCATTGCTTACCGAATATCTGAGTATGGGCATAGGCTACCATCTTGTTGGACGCAAATTGCCGTGTCAGGGGATAATAGATTTGTATGCTATACCGCCCCTAGACTACCTATATTATACTACTTGCACTAAAGATTAAAAAAGTGAATAAAAAGCTAGCGGAGCTCCCTATAGAGAACTTAGGCCCTATATAGCTATAAAGAATAGTAAGGAGTATTAGACGCTATACTAAATATATAGACTGGAAGGACAATTTATAGAAAATGGAATGTAAGCTAAGGAAGATTATAAACCTTATATTGTAAAATACGGCCTAATAAAAGTCCGTAAAGAAATTTATGGACCTTCCCCTAGTTAATATCTGCTGTATTAGCGCTATAGGATTCTACTAGAACTTAGTCTAACCTAATACTATTGCCTTTACTACTAGCTTATATAAAATTAATTAAATAATTAAGGAAAAGGAAAACAAGCTTAGTAGACAGAAAAGTAAGCTTATAGATAAGGAACTGGTAGAACAGAAACTACCCTATTAATACTAGAAATTTAAGAAAGTATTTTCTAAGGCGACATCTAATATGCTCCTGCTTTACTAACTATACAACTATAAGATTAAGATTAAGCCAGATAAGGAAAATATACTTGGCTATAGCCCCCTTTATTAGTAGTCCGCTACTAATTTATAGGCTATAAAGTAGTATCTTATTAATAACCTAAATAAGGGCTTTATTAAGCCTAGTTAAGCCCCTTTTAACTTACCTATTCTCTTTACCAAAAAGCTAAATAGAGGACTTTGTTTCTATATAGACTACTATAAATTTAATAATATAACCTATGAGGACCGCTACCTACTACCCTTACTTAATAAGACTTTAATTTAAATAAGTAGAGCTAAGATATTTACTAAGTTTAATATCTATTAGGCTTTTACCGGATTAGAATAGACCCTAAATTAGAAGATTTTACTATATTTTAGACCTGTTCCGGAATATATAAATATAAAGTACTTCCTTTTAGACTAACTAATAGATTGGCTATGTACTAGCGATATATAAATAATATACTCTTTAACTACCTTAACGACTTCTATACGGCCTATTTAAATAATATTATAATCTACTCTAAGAATAAGTTAGAATATAAGGAGCACGTCTATAAAGTCCTATAATAGCTTCGCGAGGCTAGCCTCTAGGCCAATATTAGGAAATTAAAATTTAGTATTAAGCGTATAAAGTACCTAGGGTTTATTATTAGTATAGACGGAATTAAGGTAGACCTAGAAAAGACGGCTATAATTAACCAATAGGTACCCCTAAGGACCGTAAAGGGGGTATAGTTATTCCTAGGGTTCTATAACTTCTACTAACGCTTTATTAAGAACTATAGTACTGTTACGGGACTGCCCGTTACATGCACTAGGCGGTGCGCGTAGCTGGCGTTATAGGATTCCTTTCTTTGTTTATTTACTTCCTTGTTTAATATCGCTCGGCAGCTAGTTTGTCCGCCCTGATTACCCCTATATAGATTCGCCCGCAGCTGCATTCTTGTTAAACTCTCCGTGTAACGGGACTAGCCTAGTTATAGTAGGAATGTCTTGGTAAAACACTCGACAGATAGAACTTGAAGCTTTAACCGAATTCTGCCGAATTCTGCTAGCTTGATCGACTTCTGCCAAGTTCTGCCAGATCAATTAAATACTACCGAAGTCCGTCCGCGTGTGTACGTGCGCACGTATCGACCAAGACCCCTAAACTGTTTAATTGCAAGATTCTCTCGTTATTCCTTTCTCTTCTTTACGCAATGTCTTGTTCCTAGCAAGAGCTATATACCCTTAGATTTAGATAGAATTTATATTATTCCTTTAAATCTTTCCTAAAGCCTCTTTACGCCCTTATATTACGTTGCGTCTAAAATAACTACTATTGAAATGGCAAACGACCTTAAATCCTACGCGTTAACTACGAGTATTATAACCCTAGTTAGGGAACAGTTAACTACAATATAAGAAGCCTTTATAGATGCTTTGGCTTAGTAGCGGGCTGCACTAAAAGCCTAGTATTAGCGATTAATAGAAACACTCTGCGAAGAACTCTGTAACGTTAATATACTTATAATAGAGACCCTAATAGTAACACCTGTAAACGAAATTGAGATAACTGTATGTAAACCTAGCCCGTTAAATGCGAACCCCAAACTAGTAATGGTAGCTTAACCCATACCTGTAACAAACCTAGTACCTGCTATAAAATTAAAAAAGCTTCCTAACCCTCTAATATTTAATGGAAATTAAAATAACCTGTGTCCCTTTGTAACTAAGCTCTGCCTTAAACTCTTAATAAACTACAACTAATACCCTACTAAAGCTAGCAAGATTAGCTATGGGATGTCTTGATTAAGTAAAGATGCTGTATAAACTATAGACCCATTCTTCTATAACGGCACCTTTGTTAATTTTGAAATCTTTATCTCTTTATTAGAACAAACGTATGATAACGCTAGCTGTAAACATACTGCTGTTACTAAACTTAAAAACCTATAACAACGGAATTAAGACTTTACTAGCTTCTTTTTGGAATTTTTAGGCCTTATTAGCGAACTGGATTGGAATAAAGCCGCTAAAGTTGCTGCTCTTTAATAAGCTATTTCGGATGAAATTAGAGCACAGTTAGTAGGTAGGGAACTGCTAAAGGACCTACCTAAATTTGCTATAATGTGTTAATGAATTAATGAGGACCTTTAATATAATAAATAAACTTATTCTCTAAAGCCAACTACGCCTTGCGTTTAAGACTCTATGAAACCGATATATACCCTAAAGCGTGACCCTTCTCTAAAACCTATGCACGACCCTATGGACCTCGACGCCACTTAATCCTACGCACCCTTAAGAACTGATAAATAAAGGACTTAAGCTATAAATGGAGAATGCTTTAGATGTGGTAGAAAAGGACATATCTAAAGGAATTGCCAAACTTACCCTTTTAAAAAAGTCCACTGTAGTTCCTCCTGGTCTTTAAATCGCACCTACTTCTTAAATCGCACTTGTTCTTTAAGCTATACTTGCTTCTTAACTCGCACTTATTCTATAAATTATACCCGGTTGTTATAAAGCATCTTATGCTTGGCTAACTTGGAAAACGAATCGTCCTTGGGCTAAGTTGCACCTTAGGATAAAAAGTGGAAGAGTATAAGTGTCTAGGCTCTTTTAGTGCTAATACACAACACAACTCCCTTAATGTACTTGGCGAAATTTAAATACTTGGAAAATGGAAGGAGGTATAAATCCTTATAGACAGCGGAGCTACTAGCATAGGCTTTATTAATATAAACTATACAAAAACCTAACGCCTAAATTTAAAGAAACTTAATAAGCCCTAAGACCTATAAGGCTTTAACGGCAAACCCTTAATATATGGCGAATTAACGCACTACGCTCTTGTGAAAATATAGATAGGTAAATACCTTAAATACGTTTCCCTATTTGTAACACCCCTAAAGCAATATAAGATAATACTTGGACATAGATAGCTAAAACGGCACGACCCTTTAATTAGCTGGGTTAAAGAAACACTAAAATTCCGCACAACCTATTGCCAAAGTTATTATTTAAAACACCACCTGCCCTATAAATATATATAAGACTATTCGAATTTGATATAATACAAATTGCCCTTACTATAAACCTTAAACTAATATAACAAAACTATAACTGCTAATCGCAGTAAAGAATACAAAGATGATATATTAAAACCCCTTAAAATTCGTATAATACAAGCCACACCTTTTATTTTGTTAGCAAGAAAATGAGACCATAAAATCTTTGCTATAACAATAAAAGACATTAAGAAGGCGCTAGAACTAAAGTAGTATATTAACCCTCGACCTCTTATACCTAAGGAGTACCACGATCTAATTAACGAGTTTAAAAAACGATTCGCAAACCAGCTGCCCCCGTATTAGGATAAACACGATTTTAAGATAGAACTTAAACCTAGTATAATACTAAAGTTCGGTCCGCTATATAGTATATTACAAGAAGAACTGCTTATAATATAATAATACCTTAATAAGCATCTAGAAAAAGGATTTATTTGCCCTAGTTAATCTCTATTTACCTTACCTATATTATTTATTAAAAAGCTAGGAGGAGACTTAAGATTCTATATCGATTACTAAGCCCTAAATGCAATTATGATTTAAAACTAATATCCAATCCCCTTAATCTAAGAGATACTTAACTGCCTAGTAAAGGCACGATATTTTACAAAGCTTGATATAGTTGCTGCCTTTAATTGAATTTGCATTTAAGAAGGAGATAAGAAGTACATAGCCTTTTGTATATAATAGGGACTTTTTAAATACCTAGTAATGCTGTTTGGTGTAAAGAATAGTCCCAGTACGTTTTAGCAATACGTTAATAATACGCTCCATAAATTCCTTAATGTATTTATTACTGCGTATATTAATAATATCCTAATTTACTTATCTTCGCTTTCTAAGCATTAAAAACACATCTAAATGGTTCTTAAACGTTTGCGAGATGCGGGTTTATAATGCGATATTAAGAAATGCAAGTTTTATGCGTCTGAAGTTATATACCTAGGCCTGATTATATCCCGCAATAGAATTAAAATGGACCCTAAAAAGGTCGCTGCGATTATAAACTGGGGAAGCCCTAGTAATATATAAGACATTTAAGGATTTCTAGGATTTGAAAATTTCTACTGCTAATTTATTAACTAGTTCTTAAAAATTGCCTAACTATTAGTAAACCTAACAAGAAAGAATATAAAATTTAAATAGACTGCTAGATGTAAACAAGCTTTTAATAACTTAAAATAATACTTTATAACCGCTCTAATTCTTGCCCACTTTGACCCTAACCTTAAATATGTCGTTAAAACAGACTTGTCTAATTATGCCCTAGGGGGAGTGTTATTGCAATATAATAAGGACGGTGAGCTATATCCAGTAGCCTTTCTCTCTTAAAAGCTCGCCCCTGCTGAATTAAACTATAAGATATACGATAAGGAACTACTTGTAATTATTAGATACTTTAAATAATGGCGTCTAGAACTTAAAGGATTATTGTTTCTAATACGCGTGTTAACGGACCATAAAAACCTGTAGTACTTTATAACTATAAAGCAGTTAACGCAGCGCTAAATTCATTAGGCTAAATACCTCTTACGATTTAACTTTAAGATTATGTACTAACTGGGCAAACTTAATTAGAAGCCTAATATATTAATATAATAATTATAAGATTTACCTATAAACGCCTTAAACAAACGGATTACAAATTGATTATAGATCTTATTGCCCCCCAAACGCTTTAAGAAACTACGTCCTATATTCCTAGATATAGAACTTAATAGAAACGAATTAGAAATCAATAACTAGGAAATGGAAATTAATAAGCTAATAGAATACGAATATAAGAACGATGTATAAATAGTAGATGTAATAAAAGCGATTTAAACAGGAAAACGACAGCATAAAGATATTATACTCGCCGAATACAAAATTTGTAATAATCGACTATACTATTAATAGAAAATGGTAGTTCCGAATTCCAAACCCTTATAATTTAAGATACTTAAATTTGTATACAATTCCCCTATAGTAGGACATCCTGGCCGTGCGAAGACTTATAAGATTATTTAACAAGCATACTACTGGCCTATAATGCATAACTATATATGAAAATATGTTTAAGCCTATAGAACGTGCGTGCGTGGGAAGACCTCTTATATAAAGAAGTAAGAAGTACTTTAACCGTTGCCAATTCTAATGCAAAGATAGCAAGATATCTTAATTAACTTTATAGTTGACTTGCCTAATAGTAACGGGTTTATAAATATTATGGTAGTCATTAACTATCTTATAAAAATGCGATATATAATTCCTATAGACTTAATTAATACGATATTAGTAGCTAAATGTTTTGTTAAGCACGTCTTTAAGCTACACAGACTTCCTAATTTGATAATATCCAACTATAGAAGCCAGTTTGTTTTAGACTTCTGGCAAGCTCTATATAAACAATTAAGTATTTAAATATAACTCTTAACTATATTTTATCTAGAGATAGATAGTTAAACTAAAATTGCGAACGCGATTATAGAATAATACCTATAAATATACTGCTCCTACCTATAAGATAACTAGGAAAAATGGCTGCCTTTAGCTAAGTTTACTGCGAATAATATAATAAACGTATTAATAGGCATAACGCCGTTCTACGCAACCTATAGATAAGACCCCTAACTTAGATTTAAACTATGACCTAAAATTAACATAACAGGACCCATAATTAAACGGATTTAGTTAATTAACGCGTATAACTTCGCTAATTAAATAAAGCAGTTAACGGAACTATTATAAAGTAAATTAATGTACGCTTAAATGGTATAGGAATGGCATGCGAATAAAGAATAAGCCCCTATATAGGACTTTAAGGAAGGTAATATGGTTTACCTAAATATACGAAACCTAAAGACTTAACGGCTCTTAAAGAAACTTAATTGGAAGTTTGCGGGCCTATACTAAATTGAGAAGAAATTAAGCCTATATGCTTATAAGCTTGAACTGCCAACTAAGATAAAAATATATCTAATGTTTTATATAAGCTTGCTATAACCCTTAAAAGACGAACCTATAACTTGCGAGGTGCCGCCGCCACCTTCTATAATTATTAACAACGGTAACAGTTCTTACTTTATTAACTTAATTAATAATATATAATGGAAAATATAATCTAAACAATTTAAACTTCTTGTTAAGTAGAAAGGATATAAAACACAAACCTAGGAGCTCTATAAGTAAGTTAAGACTAATACGCCTTCCCTAGTAAAAGAATTCCATAAGGACCATCCTTCGCGGCCTACTCTGGCTGGATGGACACAATATAAAGGTAAATAACTGCTACCTAATATAAATACATGAAATACAATAGCAGGAAACTTAAAATTAAAAAGAGCTTAAAGAATACCATAACGCTTATAATATGGTTATATGACGCGTAAGATATTAAGGAACTTTAACCAGCGGTTAAAGTTATCTAATTGGTTAGATTTGCCTTGCCAAGACCTACTGTAAAGATATTAGTTTGGCTTACCGCCTTTACTAAATTAATAGCGATTTTCTATCCCAGGGATGGAAAATCCTAATTGGTCCGTTTAATAATTAGAACCGGCAAAACTCTACACCACCACCTAATATAAAATACGACATAATAAAATTGTATTATTTTGGACCTTTGGCTAAAGGGGGGGTACTGTAATAGGACTAGCCTAGTTATAGTAGGAATGTCTTAGTAAAACACTTAATAGATAGAACTTAAAGCTTTAACCGAATTCTACCGAATTCTGCTAGCTTGATTAACTTTTGCCAAGTTCTACTAGATTAATTAAATACTACCAAAGTCTATCCGCGTGCGTATATGTGTACGCATTAACCAAGACCCCTAAACTGTTTAATTACAAGATTCTCTTATTATTCCTTTCTCTTCTTTACGCAACGTCTTGTTCCTAGCAAGAGCTATATACCCTTAGATTTAGATAGAATTTATATTGTTCCTTTAAATCTTTCCTAAAGCCTCTTTACGCCCTTATACTCTGGCAATCCTCTTAAGTCTCCATGACAGCTGTATATAGCTATTAATTCTATAAATCTGATGCTTGTTTATCTAGTATTTGTATATAATACTTTGTTATTATAACAAGTAGGATTACCTGGCCCTTAAGCCTACTTACCTATAAGAACCAGCCCTTTTACTTTAATACTATATATAGGTAGACCTTTAATAAGCTTAAGAAATAACTAGTCTTTAATCTCTTACTTGCCTAATTTAACCTAAAACGGCCCTTAATGCTAGAGACTAATGCTTTAGATAGTATTATAGCTAGCGTTTACTCCTAAAAGTAGATAAACGGAAAATGGTACCCTGTTGCTTACTATTTAAAAACTATAGTAGATATTAAGCTGAACTACTATATTTATAATAAAGAAATCTGGCTATTATCTCTAGCTTTTAGTACAGGCGTATATAGCTAGAAGGGGCCCCTAAGCCAATTTAGGTAATTTCTAATTATAAGGCCTTAGAATATTTTATAATAATAAAGGCCCTTATAGCCTAGTAGGTATACTAGGTAGATATTTTATTTTAGTTTAACTTCCTAATTATATACTAGTTAGGCGCTATAAATTATATAGACGCCCTTATAAGGTATAGATAGAACCTAGATAATTAAGGTCGCTACTATTTATACACCCCCTAAATAATACACGTATACCCCCTAATTGATACGCATACACCCCCTACCTTATTTGGTTTAGATACTTCCTTATAAAGTTTAAACGCTTCCTCACTAAGTTAGAACATCACGTGCGTTTGACTTGTTTGTGCATGCATCGCGAAAATTAAAGTGCGCGCCTACCTAAATGCACTACCTCCATTGAAGCTGTACGACTCTCAGAAGCTTGCGCTTAATGATATCTATGAGTTTACCAAAGGGCAGGGCTGTATAGTGTCAATTTTCCAGTTAAAAACCGATAAGCAGGTGCCACTAACTGTGCGAAAACTCCCCTCGGGCGGGCGCGAGTGCGGGCGCGGGCGTGGGCGTGGCGGAGGCAGTTTACAGAGGTGGCAGCACCTAAATTAGTTCGCGCGACGCCTTATAAAGCACTGCGCAATCTAATTAATCGCTCCTTTGGCGCGTTCTAAATCTAATTTAAACTCTACTACTTGTACTATAACTGAAATCAAGACTTGATCGTGGTGTTGCAGCTATAAAAGTTACGTGGCGCGCACATTAATTTTCGCGATGTATGCGCAAACAAGTCAAACGCACGTGATGTTCTAACTTAGTGAGGAAGCGTCTAAACTTTATGAGGAAGTATCTAAACCAAATAAGGTAGGGGGTGTATGCGTATCAATTGGGGGGTGTATATGTATTATTTAGGGGGTATACAAATAGTAGCGACTATAATTAAATAGCTATAAAGATCTTATTATAGATCTAGATGTTACAGCCTATAACAGCTCCGGTGTCTCCCCCCCTATATGTGCGCGCAATATACACAGCAATTTCGCTTCGTATGTACTAGAGAATTTTAAGTTTAACTCTTATAATTAAGCTTAAAAATTAAAGGCTTTACCTTTCTTATAGGTGCACACCTCTTTTGGCAAGCGCATAGTATCTACGCTAGATGGTGCACTTGACTAGTGATTACCGAAACTGCTATGTGTGTTGCGCGCGCATATAGGGGGGGAGATACCGGAGCTGTTTGTTAGCAACTTAGTTAATCAAGGCACGAGCACGGGAAGAAGGACGCGCAAGCCTATATGATTGGATTGTCTATAAACGAGGATCCAAAGCTAGAGAAAGGAAGGAGAAGAATAGCAGCGCCGCTCGATATTTATGCGGTCCTTAAGTTACGTGACTTGCGTCTACTATAATCCACGTCTGCCAAGATCCACCGTTTTCCACTAGCGCCGTAACATTACCCCCCCCTCTGAAAAAGCCTGCCCTTAGGCTTTTGTATGTCCGTATTATGTCTATGGGGTATTCTTGTCTTTATGCTTAATAGGCAGCCTATTGTCTTCGCTATACTAGCACTTTATCCACTTGTTAAGGTACTTTGGGGGTCCGGGTTTGTTAGGGTATTAGTTATGGAATTTTTTAAGCTTTTAGGGGTAGCCTATAAAGTTCTAGGCGGGGTACTAGGTTGGGTCTAGATTGTAGCCTTTCTATTAAATATGGTATTGTAGCGTTCCTTATATTAGTTTATAGGCTAGTATTTTATTAACTTCCTATTTATTGTTGCTATTAACTTAAATTGGTAGGGGAGGCTTATTCTTTTGTCTAGGTAGTGGGTTATTTATAGCCTTCCATAGCTTATCTGGCGAAAAGATAGGGTAAACCTTAATTGAGTCTAGGAGCTTAACCTTATATGAATTGCCTTCTTTATTAAGGATCTTATATGGTCCTGCTATTTTATAGTCTAGTTTGTGGCTAGGCCGTTCTGTTTTTTAGTTCTTTGTTATAACCTAGACCCTATTATCCACAGTAAAGTCAGGCTTACGCCTATACTTATTTGCCTACTGTTTTATTAATTTTTAGGCCTTTTCTAGGTTCTTATGGGCTACTATCTAGGCTTCTTCTAGGCGTTTGGCGTATTGCTAGGCTTTCTTATAAGATAGTTTTTCGCGTATAGTCTGTAGGCCTTCTGGTCTATTCTAGTTAAAGCTAGTATAGGGTAAATATCCTATTTCTAGCTAAATAGGTGTAAACCCTATGGAGTTATAGGGTAGGGTTGCCTGGGCGTAGTTTATTAGGGGTAGTAGTTTGCCCTAGTTATCCTAAAAGTAGTTAATAAAGGGCCGGAGTCTCTAGTCTAGGTATTAATTTACAATCTCCGTCTAACTGTCTATCTGGGGGTGGTATGCTATAGAAAGCTTTAGCTTAATGTTAAGGATCTAAGTAAACTTATTCTAGAAGGCTGATATAAACTGTGGCCTGTGGTTGGATATAATAGTATCTAGTAGTCTGTAAATTTGGTAGATATAATAGATATATAGTTAGGCTACCTTTTTAGTATTAATATCCTTGTAACAGGGGATTAAGAATGGGCGCTTACCAAAATGGTTAACTAGGATTATTACTATATTATATCCGTTACGGTCTGTAGGCAGCTTGTGAAAGTCTATAGAGATATGCTGCTAGGGGCGTTCTAGTATTAGAAGCGGCTTTAATAGTCCTAGGGTCTTGTCTTGCGGAATTATAAACCTATGGCAGTTGTTGCAGTTCTATATATAGCGGTTAATGTCTGTAACCATTTCGGGCCAGTAATATTGGTTACTAATAATTTTACGGGTCTTATTCTTTTTAGGGTGGGCTATAGAGACCTGGGTATATGCTTTAGTAATAAGCTAAGTCTATAAGTTCTGTTTTTTTGCTACTACTAGCCATTCCTAATGCTTAAGTAATCTGTTTTTAAGGGACTAGGGGCTGGTAATGTTCTTTGCCTTCTTACGGTACTCCTATAGAGAAGAGGCTATATAGTTTATTTATAGCAATTTGTTAATAAGGTTAAATCCTAAGGGGTTAATAGGATATATCTTGGCGCCTAAGGAGTCTATACTTAGTTCTACCTGTATTTAGGGGTTGAGGTGCTCTGGTTATAGTAGTATCTAGATCTGTAATAAGATCTTTATAGCCGTCTGGTTACCTAGGTCCTGTTTATGCCTTATAAAAGTATCTGCATGGTTTGTAGCGCCTAGTCTGTATATAATTAAGAAGTTAAACTGAGATAGGATATCCGCCTAGCGTGCCTATTAGGCCGTAAGAGCCTTAGTTATTATGAAGTATTCTAGGGCCTTGTGATTTGAAACTACCTTAATAGGCTTAGGGGTCCCCTCTAGCTGTGTATACTAGTGCTAAAAGCTAGAGATAATAGCTAGTATTTCTTTATTATAGATATAGTAGTTTAGCTCGGCATCTATTATAGTCTTTAAATAGTATGCAATGGGGTGCTATTCTCCGTCCGGTTGCTTCTGGGAAAAAATACTGGCTATTGTGCTGTCTAAGGTATCCGTTTCTAGCATTAAGGGCCGTTCTAGGTTAAAGTGGGCGAGTAGAGGAGCTAATACTAGCCATTTTTTAAGCTTATTAAAGGCCTATATATATATGGCGTTAAAGTGAAAGGGCTGGTTTTTTCTAGTAAGGCGGTTAAGAGGCTAGGTGATTCTACTGTAGTTCTTAATAAAATATTAGTAGAAGTTACAGAAACCTAAAAATAATTATACCCCCTTTATAGTCCGTGGGGGTGTCTACTAGTTAATTATAGCCGTTTTCTCTAGGTTGGCCTTAATTCTGTCTATACTGATAATAAACCCTAGGTACTTTATACGCTTAATACTGAATTCTAACTTCTTGATATTGGCCTGGAGACTAGCCTTGCGGAGCCGTTATAGGACTTTATAGATGTGCTCCTTGTGTTCTAGCTTGTTCTTAAAGTAAATTATAATATTATTTAGGTAGGCTGTATAGAAGTTATTAAGGTAGTTAAAGAGTATATTGTTTATATACCGCTGGTATGTAGCTAGTCCGTTAGTTAGTCTAAAAGGAAGTACCTTATATTTATACGTTCCGTAATGGGTCTGAAATGTAGTAAGATCTATGGATCTGGGGTCTATTCTAATTTGATAAAAGGCCTGGCGGATATTAAGCTTTGTAAAAACCTTAGCTCTACTTATTTAGGCCAGTGTCTTATTAAGTAGGGGTAGTGGATAGCGGTCCTTGCGGGTTATATTGTTTAGCTTATAGTAGTTAATATAAAAATAAAGTCCTCTGTTTAGCTTTTTAATAAAGAGAATTGGTAAGGTGAAAGGGACTTAACTGCTAGGCTTAATAAAGCCCTTATCCAGGTTCTTAATAAGATATTGCTTTATAGCCTATAATTTAGTAGTAGATTGCTGATGAAGGGGGCTATAGATAAGGGTGTTTTCCTTATCTGGCTTGATCTTGATCTTGTGGTTGTATGGTTAGTAAGGTAGAAGTATATTAGATGCTGCCTTTAAGAATATGTCCTTGAATTTCTGGTGTTAATGGGGTAGTTTCTGTTCTACTAGCTCCTTATTTATAAGCTCGCCTTTTTGTCTGCTAAGCTCGCTTTTCTTTTCCTTAATTATTTAATCAATTTTATATAAGCTAGTAGTAAAGGTAATAGTATTAGGTTAAACCAAGTTCTAATAGAATCCTACGGCGCTGATGCAGTAGATATTAACTAGGGGAAGGTCTATAGGTTTCTTTACAGACTTTTATTGGGCTGTATTTTGTGGTATAGGGTTTATAGTCTTCCTTAGCTTATGTCCTATTTTCCATAAGTTGTCCTTCTAGTCTATTAGTTTAGTATGGCGTCCGGTATTCTTGGCCTTCCTTTATAGCTGTGTAGGGCCTAAGTTCTCTATAGGGGACTTGGCTAGGTTACTACTAATTTCCTAGGTCTTTAGTGTGGGTGGCGTAATATAGGTAGTCTAGGGGCGGTGTAGTATACGAATCCGTTGCGGATTAAGCTGTACGTCCTTCTTAAAGGCCTGGTCTCTACGCATAGTATTGACTTGGTAGATGGTATTAATCTAGGGCCGTATAAGGTTCTCTATTGTAATACTAATTTCTTTTATAAAGGAAGGGGTTAGGGGTAGGGATTTGGGCTAAAGGAGCTGTCTATTCTATACGTCGAGCTGTAAGCCTAAATAGGCTAGCTATTTTCTTCCTAAGATTATATTATGGCTTCCTAGGTCCGTAATAAGAAAGGGGATGTTATACTACCTTTGTCCATTAACACGGAGGTGGATTTGTAAGATAGTTATAATAGGTGGCCCTATTCTTCTATTATACCCGCGAATAGGAACTGGTTTAGGCAGTTCCTTAAGGGGCGCATTTAAAAATTTGGCCAGCTTTATAGCGCACTAAGTATCTATTAAGGCAAAGGCATTTGCTCCAGAGTTAGCTAAAGCAGAGGTTAAAACTTAATATCTATTGTGAAATAAAGTATAAGGGATAGTGTAGCTTCTTCTACTAACTAGCCGACCTAGATTAATATATAATATGTTAATCCCTTTTAACCCTAGAGAGAAGTTTTTCTCTAGGGTTCCTTTTTTTCTAACTCTATACTGTTCTCCTGTATTAATAGAACCTTGTCTGTTTTTGCCTTTATTGGGCAGTCCTTGGCGAAGTGGTCCTTTTAGCTGTATAAGAAGCAAGCCCCTTAATTACTAAAGGTCTGTCTATAGGGGTTGCTATATGTAGGCCAAGTATGCGCCAGACTTACGGTAGGGCTAGCTGCGCGGCTAGCTGCTGAATTAATAGCAGGCTGTATGGCTGGTGCTATAGGAGTTGCTAATTATGCTAGGGCATTATGGGCCGTTCTTATAGCGCTTATGGTCTGGTTTGAAGAGTTTCTGGCTTTATACCGCTTAGCTTATACCTTAATTCAACGGAGACCTTAATTAATAGCCAGGTAGTGGTCCGTAAGTACCTTTAGCGTCTATACAGTAGTAAAAACTGGCAGTATGGCGCGCTATAGGTCTAGGGTGAGCTTGTTAAAGAGGTCTGGCATTAAGTCTTTATAGGGAATTTGGGCTTGGCTAGCTAGGTGCAGAAAGCGGGTCTAAAAGGCTGAAAAGGTCTCTATCGTTTTTATATTAAGGGCTTTATAATTAAGGCGGGCGTTTTGTATCTTAAAGAGGTCCTTATAAATAGAAGATAGGTAGTTAATTATCTCTTTTCTAGAGAGGAAGGGGTCTGCTAAGTCCTAGGCATATTACGGACGTAGATGTATCTATATATCCCTACCAGTATGGCCAAAGATGTAGGCCATTTTAGCTTAAGCAGTAGGGAAGTGGTCCGCATTAACTTTAAGCTTATTTTGCAGTTAAAGCTTCCAATTATTAAACATAGGGTTAGTTCTGTCCGTAAGCAATAGGGGGTCTGCGACCTTTGTGGACCGCAATGATGCTAATGCTATATATTAGGCTAGGGCCTTAAGGACTATAGCAAGTCTATAGGTGTCTAATAACTCCTTACTAGGTGTAGGGGTGTCTCTAGTTTTAAGCAGCTCTTAAAGCCGTTTAATTTTAGCATTGGCTGCTATGAGTTCTTCCTAGGGGGTCGAGACGGCGACTATTTTACTATTAGAGGTATTTTCGGGTCCTACAGTAGCTTTGCCAGCTACTATATTTCTTGGCATGGCGGTAGGGGTATTGGGTAATTTCTGGTGTTTATTTATTTTCTGGGGGTTCTGGTCTATGCGTGTCCTATTCTTAGGTTTCGCGTTCTATTTATGTTCTTTTGGTTCTGTCCTGTCCTTAGGGTCCTGTTCTATTTTATTGGTATCCTTTGGGTCCTTTTCTATGTCCTTATCCTGTTTGTAGTTTGTAGATATTTTTAAGTTCCTTCTTAGGAAAGAAGAGTAGTAATGAGCTTTGGATAATGTTAGCAACTTAGTTAATTAAGGTATAAGTACGGGAAGAAGGACGCGCAAGTCTGTATAATTGGATTGTCTATAAACAAGGATCCAAAGCTAGAGAAAGGAAGGAGAAGAATAGCAGCGCCGTTTAATATTTATGCGGTCCTTGAGTTACATAACTTGCGTCTACTATAATCCACGTCTGCCAAGATCTACCGTTTTCCACCAGCGCCGTAACACTGTTATAGGCTGTATTATAACTAGAGTACCTTAACCTCTAGATATAGGTAGAGCTAAATATAGACTCTTTAGATGCTGAGATATATCCTATTAACTCTATAGAACTTAATCTTATTAATAAACTGCTATAAGTAAACCGTATAGCCCCTTCTCTATAGGAGTACTATAAAAAGATAAAGGACGCTATAAGCCTATAGTCCCTTAAAAATGGATTTCTTAAGTACCGCAAACGGCTAGTAGTAGTAGAGAAATAGAATTTATAGACTTAGCTTATTATGGAAGCGTATACCTAGGTCTCTATAGCCTACCCTAAAAAAAATAAGACTTGTAAAATTATTAGCGACCGTTACTACTGGCCTAGAATAGTTATAGATATTAATTACTATATATAAAACTGTAATAACTACCGTAGGTCTATAATTCTATAAGATAAAACCCTAGAACTGTTAAAACCACTCCTAATACTAAAGCGCCCCTAGTAGTATATTTTTTATAGATTTCTATAGGCTATTTATAGACTGTAATAGATATAATATGGCTATAGTTATAGTTAACCGCTTTAGTAAGCGCCTATTCTTAATCCCTTATTATAAAAATATTAATATAAAAGAGGCGGCCTGACTATATATCTACTACGTTTACTAAATTTACGGACTACTAGATACTATTATATCCAATTATAGGCTATAGTTTATATTGGCTTTCTAGAATAAGTTTACCTAAATCCTAGGCATTAAGCTAAAGCTTTCTATAGTATACTACCCTTAAATAGATGGCTAGACAGAGATTGTAAACTAGTATTTAGACTAGAGACTCTAATCCTTTATTAACTACTTTTAGGATAATTAGGCTAAACTACTATCTCTAATAAACTACGCCTAAGCTACCCTACCCTATAACTCTATAGGATTTGTACCTATCTAGCTAGAAATAGGGTATTTACCCTATATAAGCTTTAACTGGGAAAGACTAGAAGGGCCATAGATTATATATATAAAAAACTATCTTATAAGGAAGCATAGTATTACGCTAAACACTTAAAAGAGGCCTAAAAAGTAGCCTATATAAACCTAAAAAAGGCTTAAAAGTTAATAGAATAGTAGGTAAATAAGTATAGGCGTAAGTCTAACTTTACTGTAGGTAATAAGGTTTAGGTTATAATAAAGAACTAAAAGATAGAACGGCCTAGCTATAAGTTAGACTATTAGATAGCGGGACTATATAAGGTCCTTAAAAAGAGAGGCAATTTATATAAAATAAAGCTCCCAGATTTAATTAAGGTCTACCCTAAATTATTACCAGATAAGCTATAAAAAGCTATAAATAACCTATTACTTAGATAAAAAAATTAACCGCCCCTACTAATTTAAGTTAATAGCAATAATAAATAGGAAATTAAAGAAATACTAGCCTATAAACTTATAAGGGGAATGCTAAAATATTGTGTTAGTTAGAAAGGATATAACCTAGACCCTACTTAGTACCCTATATAGAACTTTATAGGTAGTCCCTATAAGCTTAAAGAATTTTATAACTAATACCCTAATAAGCCTAGACCCCTAAAGTACCTTAATAAGTAGATAAAGTGCTAATATAGCAAAGATAATAAGCTGCCTATTAAGCATAAAGATAAGAATACCCTATAGATGTAATACGGATATATGAAGCCTAAGGGCAGGCTTTTTTAGAGGGGGGGGGGGGGGTAATATTATAGCGCTAGTAGAAAACGGTGGATTGTGGCAGACAGTCGTAGATAGTTATAAACAGTTTTAGATAGTTGCAGTTATATAACTTAAGGGCCATATAAAACCTTAAGCGGCACTGCTATTCTTCTCCTTTCCTTTCTCTAGCTTTGGATCCTCGTTTATAGACAATCCAATCGTATAGGCTTGCGCGACACTCTTACCATACTTATGCCTCGATTGACTAAGTTGCTAACACTATTTAAGTATATATTAATATACTTTATAATAGTTCTATTAACTACTTTATTTAATTGGCGATTCTATATAGGGACTATGCTTCTAGAGGTCACGCCTACTATATATAGCAGTTGTCCGGCCAACCATGACGTATAGGTCCAGTTGTTACGGACAGCTTAAGTACAATGTTACAACTACTTGGAGAAGAGTCGGAGGAAGCTAGTTAGTTAATACAAGCACGGTCCAGAATAGATCCGGTGGAACCATGTAATGAGGAATAGTAGCTGAGGTTATATAATATAATCTATATAATCTGTGTGATCTGTGTAATCTGTATAGAGCATATAGAGCATACGTACCTCACGGAGCGAAGGGATTTCTTAGGCGTATGGTTGTGTATTTAAAGGACCACAGTCCTTACCTAGATAGTTCTCTCTTCATAGTGAATCTTAGAATACAATTGGAGTTAATCTATTAGGCAACCACTCCACTAGTTATTATTACGTTATTAACACTGTTCTTACCTATATACTTAGCCTAATAATAGGACCCACCATAGTTCCTACTATAAGGTTCCGTTATACATTTACTACTAAGGTTACGGTATTAAACAAAGGTTAAACAATATGCCACCTAAAGCACTAGTTACGACAACATCAACAGCAGCCACGACCTCAGGGTTAGAAGATACTAGTATAGCAGACGCGGATTCTTAAGTAGTTACGCGAGGTCAGTTATAGGAAATGGTTAATCGCTTATAGGATAATAGTAGGCTACTTAAAGAACGCATTAATAGAATTAGAGTAGTAAAGGTTAAGTTACCTTTAATTAAACGGTTCTTAGGGGAGAAGTTAAAGCTTAAAGGGTTTCTTACACAGATGTATTTTAAGGTTATACAGGAAGGAGTGAAGTTAGCAACACCTACGGACTAAGTAGCATACGTAGGACTATTTTTATTAGAAAGAGCTCTAGAGTGGTTTAAGCCTTACCTTATAGAGATATAAGTAAACGGTGTGACGACTACTAACCCGGATATACGGTATATGTTTACAAGTTGGAATGGATTCGTAGAATAGTTAATATAAATATTTGGAGACCCCAAAGCAACCACAATAGCGGAATAGAAACTTCAGAACTTAGTATAACGTACTTTAGTAATTAAGTATACAACGCAGTTTTAAACACTAACCACATAGGTTAAGTGGAATAATAGGGCGCTTATAATATAGTATAAGCAAGGACTTAAAGCTAAAGTCTAGGACGCAATTATCCTAATAAAAGATGCGGATACTCTAAGAGAACTAATAGACTAGTTAATAAAGATTAATAACAGGATCTATTAAAGAGAACAGGCTAAGAAGGGTTAGAACAGAGTTCTATAGTTATACAAAGCGCAGAGTACGCAACAACGGATATAGAGTTAAAAACTATAGAATGGCGCAGAGCTAATAGGCCTAAGCGGTACTAAAGAAACCTAAAGGTAGGAAAAGAAACTATAAAAACCTAGAGGTTAAGGATTTAGTAATTAAAGGACCTAGGAGCAGAGGCTAAACCAGGGATCTTAGTAGCAGAAGACGTTTAGGCGGACTCCACAATAAAAAAAATAGTTTAAAGATAGGGCTTGCATAAATTGCGGAAAATAAAGTTATTTTACCAGAGACTGCAGAGGTAGTTAGAGTAGTTACGCAGTAAAGAGAACTAGGCCAGTAGACGGCACATATATATAGAGGGATAATAGTGCACTGCAAGGAATAAAAGAATATTTAATTAACAGTTTTGCGTTTTGTTATAACAACGCATGCCGAATTTATAAGGACGCTAAGTACAGCGCAAGCTATTAGCTATAGGAGCTATTGTTATCTAAGTTTAGAGGAACCAACGAACTAGCTTATAAATTGGATATTAAAGACAATAAATTTAACATAAGCGAAGCATTTACTAACAATAAGGTAATAAAGGCAGCTTATTAGAAGCATGCAGACCTCAGAGAAGTTGAAATAGAAGCAGAAACTAAGACTATTATAGAATAAGGTTTAGTAACGGATGTTATAACACCATTAAATACAATTTCTATTGCTTTACAAAATAATAGGAGTAATGTTTAAAAGAAACTAAGCAAGTAGATAACTACTAGTGCTAGCTTATCACTTAATAAAGGTAAAAGGCCACAGGCTTAAGATTCTTAAGACAAGATGCAAGAAGCTTAAGATTCTTAAGATAAAATAAGACACACCTAAGGACCCATAACGAACGAAAACCAATAGGAAAGGGCAGCTACTTAGTTTATAGACAAACGAATAAGTATAGGACGTAAGTTCAAAAACTACAAGTTTGGGGAATAAATAAGAACGTTAGCAATCCCAGGTAAACGTAGTATTTAGCCTAAAGATTGAATAGTTAATACTAGGATTAAAAAGTAAGATAACTACAAGGATCTAGCTACAAGACGCAGAAAATAAGAAACTATAGATAAGTTTAGGACAAGAATTATTACATAGTAAGAGCAGAAACTAGACTAGAGATCTAGCATGCTAAACCATAGAAGGGATAGAGTACCTATATAAAGAATCACTAATAGGCCAAGTGCAGGGACACCTAGGGCGAAGTAGTTAAATAAACTAGAATAAGAGGAGGATCTAAATATCCTAACTAGATTTAAAGAAAGATATACCAAAGAATGTTATAATATAGCGATAATAAGGTACTTTCTAATAGATAGACTATACACACTAAACCAGTTATATAGAAAGTGGTATAGGCAACGACATAATAATAAATAGGAAGACTTTTATATATAGCTAGATAAAAAAGTTGTCCAAGACCAACCTATTATAGAAAAACGCATAAGTCACATTAAAGGGGCATTAATTATAATATTAAGAAACCTAAAAGAGGGATCTAGGGACTAGAGAAGTAAATAACAAATCTTAATACCCGCAATAGAGATACCAGTGGTTAGGTTAACTAGGTATAGGTTTAAACTTAAGGATAAAGACAAACTAAGAGTTAACCTAAGTTACTTAGCGTATTACATACTATTATAGATAGCTTATGTGGATGACACCTATAACATATATAGAGCACTAAAAGATAAGAACTGGAAGTACCTAGCAAGGATATATTAGACACTAGAAGAGAAGCAGTTTAGGGACGCTAAGTATATACATAGATGGCACCTAGTAGAAGTACAAAGTTAGGGGGACTTAACACTTTAACTAGAAAGATTCCTTACGGAAGAATACCTAGACGGATAATAATAGTGGGAGTGCCTAGAAAACACTTGTCTATAGTATATAAAGGAAAAGAAACGAACTAAGTATTAGCTAAGGTTGGACTAAGTATAAGTAGGATCTAACAGCCAACAGTTAGGAAAAGGGGAGGCGTATAAAACCAGAGGGAACTAGTGTTAGAGCCTTAGACCCTTAAAGGAATATAAGAACGACACCTAAACTTACAAGTTAAGTGGCAAGATTAGCAGTTCAAAGCGTTAATAAATAGTAGAGTAATTAGGAACCACATATTACTAAAGGCAGTAAAAAGAATAGGGTTACTACATAGACAGAAGGAACACCTATATTCACTTATAACAATTTTAGGAGATTAGATAGCCTATAGAGGAGGCGTTATTAATCTTAAAATAGGACCTATTTAGTTAACCATTAAAGGAAAACCAGTTAGAATGTCTTTTAATATCCTACTGTTAGAACAGGATAAGGCGATATTAGGAATACCTTAGTTATAGGAGTACAATCTAAAAATCGATTGGGTTATAGGTTAGGTTAATATTAGGGATACTTAATAATATAAGATGCGACAGCAAACCAAGTTGGTATAGTACTAAGTTAGAGCAATATACAAAGAGACTAAGTAAGGCTTAAGTTATATACTAAAGAGATACCACAAGTATAGTAAGAAGTTATAGTTACTAGAAAGTAAAAAGCTGTTAGAGCATATAGTATAGGACCATAAAATAGAATTAGAAGAGGGAATAAGTCTAAAGTTCTTTCCAATCTACAAGCTTACTAAAACAGAGTCAGTAGCGCTTAAGGAGTTTATCTAGGAAAACTTATAGAAGGGATATATCAGACCATTATAGTCATTAGTAGGATATCCAGTGTTATTTATCCTAAAAAAAAACGGAAAACTTAGAATATGCATAGACTACAGACAGTTAAACAGTATTACTAAAAAGGATAGGTATCCTTTACCCTTAATTAGCGAAATCTAAGACAGGATAGGCAACGTAAAAATCTTTATAAAGATAGATCTAAAATAGGCGTACCACTAGATTAGGATCAAGGAAGGCAACAAATAAAAGGCAGCCTTTAGGTTAAAAGAAGGACTATATAAACCATTAGTTATACAATTTGGGCTTATAAACACACTAGTAACGTTCTAGAAGCGAATTAATAGTGTATTAGGAGAACACCTAGATAAGTTTATTATAGCATATCTTAACAACATTATCGTTTACTTAAAGAATAAGGGAGAATATAGAGAACACGTTAAATAGGTTTTAAAGAGACTATAAGAAGAACAGATACTGGTAGCAATTAAAAAATGCAAGTTCTTTACAAGGAAAACCGATTTTATAGGATTTATTATTAAGTTAGGGAAAATCAGCATGGACCTAAAGAAAGTCAAAGCTATAGTAAGTTAGCAAGAACTAAAGAATATTACGCAGTTAAGGTTATTTCTAGGGTTTTGTAACTACTATAGGAGGTTTATAGTATAATAGTTAAAAAGTATCAAGCCGTTTATAAGGCTAATAAAGAAGGAGAAACCATAGGTTTAGGGTAGCAAATAGAAGGAGCTGTTTTAGAAACTTAAAGAGTTGTTTACCTAAGAGCCAGTCCTCAAAATCTATCAACCAAGGTTGGAAATGGTTGTTAAGACAGACGTATTAGACTTTATACTAGGAGTATACTTACTATAGAAGCACCAGGACGCATAGCATCCAGTAATATACTATAGTCAGAAAATAACACCACTAGAGTTAAACTACGACATCTACAATAAGGAGTTATTAGGTATAGTTACAGTACTTAAGAAATAGAGAGCATTTTTATAAGGTATAGAGAAACCATTTATGGTTAAAATGGACTATAAGAACCTTACTAGATTCCTAATAATAAAGAAACTTAACCAAAGACAGATTAGATAGACGGAAATACTTATAAAATACTATTTTAAAATTTAGCATACTAAGGGTATAGACAATGCACGAGCAGACGCTCTAAGTAGAAAGGCTAAACTACAAAATAATAAAAAGCCATTAGGAGCTTTGTTGCGAAGGGATTAAGACAAATTAATTAGGTATAATTATCCAAAGATTATAGCAACCAAAGAAAGTCAGATCTATAAATTACTAGAAAGTAATTAGATATAAAAGATCTAAGAAGCATAAGTAAAGGATCTAAACTTAGAGCAATATAAAAATAGAGAAGTAATATATATACCTAAGTCTATTATAGAAGAATTTATTAAGGAATTCTATAGGGGAATAATATAAGGATATAATAGGTCTACAGGACTAGTGTTAAGACTTTAAAAGGAGTATATTATTTAAGAAATCTAGGGACTAGCAAGATAAGTTATAAAGGAATATCTAGATTGCCAAAGAAATAAACTAATAAGGCATAAGCTGTATAGAGGGCTACAACCTATTAAAGTATTAGGAAGACCATGGGAGGTTATATTATAGGACTTTATTATTAAGTTACCAAAGTTAAAGGATCCTATTATAGGATAAGATTATAACGCGATTTTAGTAATAGTAGACAAGCTAATAAAGTGGGGATACTTTATAGTATATACTAAAGAGATATTAGTAGAAGACGTCGCTAGAATCTATATAAAGAAAGTGTTTATAAGATATAGAGCACTAGACAAAATTATATCGGATAGAGATCTAAGATTTATAGCAGTGTTTTAGGAGGTATTTCTAGCAGAATAGGGAGTTCACGTAGCAACCTCTATAGCGTATTATCCACAGACGGATGGATAAACGGAAAGACTAAACTAGACACTAGAATAGTATCTAAGGCATTATATTAATTACATACAGAATAATTAGGTATTGTTATTACTAGTTATATAGTTTATATACAATGCAACACCATAAGAAGGAATGGGGATATTACTATTTAAGGCGAATTACGGATATAAGCTAAGAACGTCGTTATCGCTATATTAAGCAAAGAAAACGAGTAGCACAGCTAAACAAAGAATGGAGATATTAATGAATCTTTATACAGACCTTACGGAAACAGCTAAGCTAGTATAACAAAGGATAAAAAAGTACTACAATACTAAGAGATCTGAGGGACCAGATCTAAAGGAGGGAGATAGAGTATAGCTACTATATAAAAATTTTAAGAGTTGATAACTAAGTAAGAAGTTAGACCACGTTAGACTAGGACCTTTTAAAGTTAAATAAAGAATTTTATTGGTTATATATAAGTTAAATCTACTAGCCAAAATAAAAATCTATCCTGTATAGCATGTCGCGATACTAGAACTAGCATATAGAGATATTAAGCTACTAGTTTATAAGGCAGACACGTATAAAGGATAAGAAGAAGACAAATAGCAAGTTTTAAAGATTATTAGTTATGAGGATGTAGATGACGAAATATAGTATAAAGTAAAGTAGATAGGCTATAGTAAGACTACCTAGTGTTATGGGACTCCTCCGTAACACCTTACACACGTCCACCTGTTTCCACCTACGCAGCAAGAAGAGACCGACCACGAGACGGCAATCTGACGGTAATCTACGGCAATCTGACGGCAATCTGCCGCATTCTGCCATATTCTGCCAAGTCTACCAAATCCTGCCAAGTTCTGCTAGGACCGCTACTTGAATCCTATTCTGCTCCGTGTATGTGTTAACCAAGCAACCAAACTAGCAATATATACCCTTTCTTCCCGTTTCTTTACCTTCTCTCCTTATATAATGTCTTAACTTTATCACACAGTTTATATATATAGCTTAATAATATCTACTTCGCTATATATTATTACCACTTGTACTTACTCTGTAACACTATATTGCGTCAAAACCTATACTCCGCCCCGCCCTATTTAAAATACAGAACAACCTTAAAGCCCCTATAACAGCCGCCAACATTATATCCGCACTCTAGAAACAATTGGCAGATATACAAAAGTCCTTTATAGACGCCCTTATATAAAACCAAGCTGCTATAGCTTAATAGCAAGCCAAATAAGAAGCACGGCACCAGAAAACAATTAAGGCCCTCTAAGAAGAAATCCGCACCCTTAAGATGTCCACGCTAAGCCCTTAAAACTGGTCGCTATTACTAGAAGCCAATACACGGAACGCGAGCCCTAAACCAGCAATAGTTATCCTACTAGTAGAACCAACTACTACACCGCAACGATCTAAATAATTACTAGACCCTCCAATATTTACTAATAAACAATAAGAACTCTAATTATTCCTAAGCCGGCTTAAAAATAAGCTAACTAGTAACGCTAACTGCTACCTAACTAAAGCTAACCAACTCTGTTATGCCCTAAGTTAACTAGGAGGAGATATAGCTGACCTTATTAAACCTCTTTAACTAAACTTAGTACTAAGCCTAATTATACTTCTTAAAGCCATATATGGTAACCTAAACCGCTAAGCTACTGCTTAGAGAAAGATAAACCATATAACTTAAGGAATAAAAAGCTTTTCAGTATACTTCTCCAAATTCAACCGTTATGCAAAAGAAACAGGCTGGAACGACTCCACACTAATTAATAGCCTTATTAAATCCCTAAGTCCTAAACTAAAAACCTCCCTAATAGGTGTAGACCTACTAGGAGCCCTTAACGCCTGCGCAAACGTTATTAATAAACGGTATAATGATATACTATGTCTAACACCGAAGTCTGCTCCTTAATACAATATAACAACCCTATAAACATCTATTAAGCTATTGTCTTAGCCTAAGCACCCTAATGCTATGGATATTAACACTAGAACCCTAGGATATACCCCACTAGGGTCCTCTAAATAAGAACAACGCACTAAGCTAGGCCTCTGTTTTAAGTGTAGAAGTAGCTTCTACCTCTCTAACCACTACTTCGTCCCCCTGCCCCAACGCGAATTACAAACGGCCAATACTAGCAGCCGTTTACCGCATTAATCCTCTAGTTACCGTCCCTGATCTCTACCTAGTTCTAGCCTTATATCCAGTAAGCACCACTTATAAGGACGAAGCTATAACCGATATACTATAAGAACTCCACCCTAATTGCCTCCAAAAGGAAGGTCCTAGAGCTAAGTCGCTCTCCAGGACGGCGCTGCCTTAGGATCTCGTTAAATGCTTTAGATGTTACAAACTCTAACTCTTAGGATCACAGTATAACCATTAACTATTATCTTTGGTAGAATAATTAATAGGTTAATGCTCGAGTTCTAATTAATACAGGAGCTAGCGGCATAGGATTTATTAACAAGATCTTCGCGTAAGATAATGGTTTTACTCTGACCCCCCTTAACCGGCATATTAACGTATTTAGATTTAATAGCAAATGTACTGTCTTAGGCTGTATTACCTACGTAGTATTCCTAAGACTCTAATACCTAAACTATAAAGAACTGATTAGGCTTTTTATTACCACCCTAGGTTACTTAGTAATTCTTAAACAACCCTAGATAAAGCTATATAAGGTAATTATTAATTAGGACAACCTTAAGCTTCTATTTACTGCCTCCTATTGTAAGTAGAAGTGTCTTACAACCCGCTACTTAGACCCTAAACCGAAATCTAGAAAATCCACCAAGATCTACTAGTCTAAGATTTCCACCGACATCCACTAAGAACCCGGAAATAATATATAACTACACAAAATGACTCTAACTGCTACACCCCGAACCAAGCAGAAGCTTAAGCTTAACATATAAAAGTACTAAAAGAACTAGTACTCTACTATAAAAAAGATACTTAAAGAACCCGAACCTAAATCTAACACTGACTCTATACCTAATACTAAACTTAAACCCGAATAAGAAACTATATAAGAAATTAAGGATAATCCGAGTTTACTTAACACCTTAAATATCCACATAATTGGAGCTACCCTATTAGTATGACTCGCCAAGAAACCTAAATATATTATCTTCGCTGTTACAATAGCCAATATTAAAAAGGCCTTAGCACTAAAGAAACACACCAACCCTGCCATAAAAGTACTAGTATGCCACCATAACAACCTAGAAGTATTTTTATGAAAGGAAGCCGACAAACTAGCAGAATACCGACTATATGACCATAAGATCGTACTCGAAGAAGGAAAACAGCCAGGATTTGGACCCTTGTACGGAATGTCCCAAAACGAACTCTAAGTGCTGCGGAAGTACTTGGACAAACACCTAAGTAAAGGATTTATTAGAGCAAGCTCTTTGCCTATAGCTGTACCTATAATCTTTGTTAAGAAACCTAGTAGCGGTCTATACTTCTATGTGGACTACCAAGCTCTTAACGCTATTACTATTAAGAATCAGTACCCGCTCCCGTTAATTTAAAAGACACTAAACCGATTAAGTAAGGCTCGCTACTACACAAAACTCAACCTTATCCACGCATTTAACCGCCTCCGTATTATAAAAGGAGATAAATGGCTTACCGCATTCCGTACTAGATATGGACTGTTTAAATACTTAGTGATGCCGTTCAGCCTTATAAATGCCCCGAGTTTATTCCAACACTTTATAAATAATACCTTACGACCTTACCTAGACGTTTTCTATACTACTTATATTAACAACATCCTAGTATATAGCAATAACCTAGCTGAATATAAGAAACACATTAACCTTGTTCTGGAAGCCCTATATAGAGCTAGACTACAATTAGATATAGATAAATGCGAGTTCTATAAAATGGAAGTTCTATACCTTAGACTTATTATCTCTATAGACGGCATATAAATGGACCCAAAGAAGATTAAAGCAATTGTAAACTGGCAAGAACCTAAGAACGTTAAAGATATAAGAGCCTTTATAGGATTTGCTAATTTCTACTAATAGTTTATTAATAACTTCTCTACCCTAGTTTCACCTCTTATGGCTCTAACATAAAAGGATAAAGCCTTTATCTTTAATAAGGAATGCAAGAAGGCCTTTACCTATCTAAAAGTTATATTCACCACCGCACCCGTACTCTAATACTTTGACCTAAACTAAAAGAGTATTATAGAAGCTGATTTATCTAACTATGTTACTAGAGGCATTCTGTTTTAGTATAATAAGGAAGGAGTACTGCATCTAGTAGTATACTTCTTAAAATGATTAAGTCCAGCCAAATATAACTATAAGATCTACAATAAGGAATTGTTAGCCATTATTAGATGTTTTAAACAATGGCGACCCAAACTAGAAGGCGCCGGATTTCCAATTAAGGTTCTTAACAACTATAAGAATCTACAGTACTTTATAACCACGAAATAGCTAAGTCATTATTAAGCCCGCTGGTTAGAATATCTGTCTTATTTCCAATTCTCAATTATGTACCGCCTAGGCGTTTAAGGTTAAAAACCTAATGCCCTAACTCGACGTTTATAAGACATAACAGCACAGGAAGAAGCGCGCGCCTACCACAATTAAACGCTGCTTTGCCCTGAATTATTTGATCCCCTAGCTAAAGACCTTACGGTATACGTTCTTAAAATAACTAATCAATTAATTAAGTAGATTATAGTTAACGAATACCCAAATAACAAGTTTATCTAAGAGACACTCAAGTTAATTTAAGATGGCATTAGACGCTCTAAAAAGATCTCTCTAAGTAAATATGAAGCTTGTGGAGAACGCTTATACTACTAGAACCGCCTAGTTGTACCTAACCATAACGAACTTAAGCTTAAGCTCCTTAAACACGTACACGATCTACCAGTAGCTGGCCACCTAGGCTAAGGAAAAACCCTAGAGCTGCTCCAACGGGAGTACTACTGGCCAAATATGCATAATATAACACAAAGGTATGTCTCTAGCTGTTATACCTGCTAACGAGCCAAAGCCTTACATAAGAAGTATAACGGCTTTCTAAAGCCACTGCCTATTCCGGACTAAAGATGGAAGAATATCTTAATTAACTTCATTGTTAATCTCCCCGTAAGTAAAGGCTGTGCAAACATTATAGTAGTTATAGACCAACTATCTAAAATAAGACACTTAATCGCCTGCCCTAATATATTAACACCTGCTATTGCCCGACTGTTCCTGGATTATATATAGAAACTCCACAGACTTCCTAAAACAATCGTCTCTAATAGAGGCCGCCAGTTTGTCTTGGCGTTCTGGGAAGAACTAACTACCCAACTCTACATTAAAGCGCTGTTGTCTACAGTATATTACCTAGAAATAGACGGTCAAATGGAATATACAAATGCTATAATGGAACAGTATATTTGGATATACACGTTATATTTGCAGGACGACTAGATAGACTGGCTTACATTTGCTAAGTTTACTATAAATAACTCCGTCTTAGAAACCACAAAGGTCTCCCTATTCCTGGCTAATTACAGCTAGCACCCGCAAATGGGTTTTAAACCCTTTAGTAATATTCCTTACCTAGCTTATTAGGCCTTACAAGTTACAGAAGCAAATGAATTTATAAAGAAGATGGAAGAACTACAAGAGTTCCTTACTAATAAAATAACATAGGCCTAGTCTGTCTATAAAGCCGCAGCAAATAAGAACCGAACCCTAGCACTGGCTTACTAAATTAGTAACTTTATCTGGCTAGACGCAAGAAATCTGAACACGAAACAACCTACTAAGAAACTTAACTGGAAGAACGCCGGCCCTTATAAGGTTGAAAAAGTTGTCTCTCCTTATGCCTACTAACTGAAGCTCCCTAATACGGTTAAAATCCACCCTATATTCTATACGTCAGTTCTCCGCCCTGCCGCCCCTATATTAGACGCCCTACCTAGACAGATCTAAGACCCTCCCCCACTAGTTAAAGTGGATGGTAAGGATAAATACCTCATTAAAAGAGTTGACAACATTAAGTATAACAAACAGAAACGCAAATATATATATCTTACGAAATAGAGAGGCTTTACTAAGCCCTTATAGGAACCTGTTGACTCTGTAGGACTTATACAAGCCGCAGAAGACTTTCACGAACTCCACCTAGAACTACCTCAGCCCCATCTCGCAGAAGCTTAAGTTTAAAGGGGGGGTACTGTCACGGGACTCCTCCGTAACACCTTACACACGTCCACCTGTTTCCACCTATGTAGCAAGAAGAAACTAACCACGAGATAGCAATTTGATGGTAATCTACGGCAATCTAACGGCAATCTACCGCATTCTGCCATATTCTGCCAAGTCTACTAAATCCTGCCAAGTTCTGCCAGGACCGCTACTCGAATCCTATTCTGCTCCGTGTACGTGTTGACCAAGCAACTAAACTAGCAATATATACCCTTTCTTCCCGTTTCCTTACCTTCTCTCCTTACGCAACGTCTTGACTTTATCACATAGTTTATGTATATAGCTTAATAATATCTACTTCGCTATATATTATCACCACTTGTACTTACTTCGTGACACCTAGAAACTATTAAGCAACCTAGAGAATGCTATAGGAAAGGTATAGGAGTATTAGAAGAGAGCAGGTTAGGTAGCATTAATAAGAAAGAATTGCCAAAGAATAAGTCACCTAAGGGGGACCTAAGAGGAGCAATTGCTAAGCTACTTAAAGTTGTTTCCCTTATAGGAAGAGAGCTAGTTTTTTTATTACCTAGCTTGGACAGACCCTATTAAACCAGTTTCTACTTCTTAGAACGGACCTTCTTACGAACCTTTTTAAGATGAAGAAGACGCGCCAAGGCAGATAAGTACGCCTTATAAGCAGTACGAGTATATTAAAGCTCCGCAAGGGAAGCTAAGAGCTTATTATTAAGTTTTGTAGCAGTAGATTAAACATAAGACCCTAAGACAAGTTACTTAGGGAACCCAAAAACTGTTAAGAGTTATAGGACGCGCATACTTAGCATTAGAGATAGAGCGGACGTCGCAGGATAATTAAATGTTTGCTTTAGTGCACTCCAAATAAGAGAACAGTTATTAGGTAGAAGGACTTACTAGCACAATATAAACTAACCCCTCTTTTGCACAATAAGAACACGGAGACGGTATTATCTTACCTAGTGATAGTATGGAGGAAACCATACGCGTATAATAAAGGGTTAAAAAAGAAGAAGAAGCTTTAGGTATAATAAGTAAAGATATTAACCAAATTAATTAAACGGATATTACACCTCTAGTAGACAACTTGGAGATATTAGGAATCTTTAAGGACAAAAATAGAGAGGAGGGAGATGGTGTTACGGACAGCTTAAGTACAATATTATGACTACTTAAAGAAGAGTCGGAGGAAGCTAGTTAGTTAATATAGGCACGGTCTAGGATAGATCTGGTGGAACCATATAATGAGGAATAGTAGCTAAGGTTATATAATATAATCTATATAATCTATATAATCTATATAATCTATACGGAGTATATAGAGCACACATACCTTACGGAGTGAAGGGATTTCTTAGGCGTATAGTTATGTATTTAAAGGACCACAGTCCCTACCTAGATAGTTCTCTCTTCGTAGTGAATCTTAGAATATAATTGGAGTTAATTTATTGGGCAACCACTCCACCAGTTATTATTATGTTGTTGACACTGTTCTTACCTATATACCCAGCCTAATAATAGGACCCACCGTAGTTCCTACTACAAGGTTCCGTTACACCAGTATTTGGGCCATTGGAGAAACTAAGAAAGGCCCCCTTAAATCACTCCTTAAACCACTCTAAAAGGTCCAAACAGCCTGCCTCCGGAGTATAATAGGAGGGTATAAGCGAACGGCCACAGCACTGCTTAAGAAGGAAGCTAATATCCCCCCCTTATAACTATATATTGAAGCCGCTGTAATGCAAAGGGCGCAAAATAAACATAACTTTAATGTTATAAAGTATATCAAGACACGCCTAAATAAACTATAGAGGGACCCTAGGGCCCCCTATAGGAGAACAAACCAACAACCCCAAAGTAGGGAAGATATATTGGAGAAACAGGTAAAGAAAGCAGAAGAAGAATAGTGCTGCTTTAAGGCCCAGGCCCATATAAAGGAGGAAGGGAGACGCGTAAGAGGTCAGCAAAGATAACAGCAAGAAAGAGAAAGGAGCCAAAGTAAAGCATAAAAAAACGCTGGGAAACTATCTACCGTAATATAATACTGGTTAGACCAACGCTAGAGAGGCGTATAGGAGTTAAAGGTATAGAGGCTATCTTAGGCAAGAGGAACCCAAGCCATAGCATAGTTAACGCTATAGGGGGTAAACACTTAAGGGCTCTAAAAAGGCCTAACAAAGGCAAAAAATACAATAGCAACACTCTTAAGAATAGGAATAATAGGACTAAAAGACTAGCTCTACTAGGTAGGTGTCCTAGTAGGTAGCCTAAGATATAAATATAGTTAGCCAAGACAGACACTAAAATATATAATACTGTTATGCCCCTTACGCACCAACTAAGAAGCAATACTCTTAGTAGCTAGCATAGAGAACTATAATACACTGCTCTTAATATAAAAAGGTCTTAAGGCGGTTACCCAGTGGCTTATTAACTAAAGTATACTAGACCAGTTCCGGGTTGCAAAGGAAATAGTAATAAAAGGTAAGGGGGTAAGTATTAGGCGCCCCCTAATAACTCTATAGTAGTAGAGTTAAGTTTGCGATACTAGCACGTCTGTAGGCTTGTTACGGCAGCAGTAGTTCCTAAGGAGGTTAAAAAGTAAGGTAGTAGAGCACTATAGGTAACTTATAGGCGCCTTATAGGCAAGTCCTAAAAGGTAGGGAGATAGATTACGGAGTTTTCTTATTTTCTTAAATAGAGTTTTCTCCCTATATGTAAATAAGGAGTAGTCCGCGTGGGCCTAATAGGGATCCGAATCGGACGTTAAGCAATGAATTATTATTATTATTATTATTATTAATTGGCGAAGTTATATATATTAATTAACTTAATCTATTTAGTTATAGGTTCTATATATTAATTTTAGGTTATAGTTTAAATCTAAGTTAAAGGTCTTATACATAGGTTATATAAAATAGCGTTACGCCAATTAATACGTTTATTATATTCTTTATAGTAAACTTAGCTAAAGGTAGCCATTTTTCCTAGTTATCTTATAGGTAGGAGCAGTATATTTATAGGTATTATTTTATAATTACGTTTATAGTTTTATTTTAACTATCTATCTCTAAATAAAATATAGTTAAGAGTTATATTTAAATACTTAATTATTTATATAGGGCTTGCTAGAAGTCTAAAATAAACTAGCCTTTATAGTTAGACATTATTAAGTTAGGAAGTTTGTATAGTTTAAAGATATACTTAATAAAATATTTGGCTACTAATATTATATTAATTAAGTCTATAGGAATTATATATTATATTTTTATAAGGCAGTTAATAATTACTATAACATTTATAAACCTATTACTGTTAGGTAAGTTAACTATAAAGTTAATTAAAATATCGCGCTATCTTCATACTAAAATTAGTAGTAGTTAAAATACTCTTTACTTCTTTATATAAGAGGTCTTTCTATACACGCATATCCTATATACTTAAATATATTTTTATATATAGTCGTATATTATAGGCTAGTAGTATACTTATTAAACAATTTTATAGGTCTTTATATAGCTAGGATGCCCTACTATAGGGGAGTTATATATAAATTTAAGTATCTTAAATTATAAAGGTTTGGAATTCGGAACTACTATCTTCTATTAATAGTATAATTAATTATTTTAAATTTTGCATTTAGCGAGTATAATATTTTTATACTATTGTTTTCCTATTTAAATTGCTTTTATTATATCTATTATCTATATATTATTCTTATATTTATATTCTATTAGCTTATTAGTTTCTATTTTCTATTTATTAACTTCTAATTTATTTTTATTAAGTTCTATATTTAGAAATATATTAAAGCCACTACAATGCAAAGGGTGTAAAAGGAGCGCAACTCTAGTATTATAAAGTATATTAAGTTACGCCTAAACAAACTATGGAGGGACCCTAGGGTGCCCTATAGGAGAGCTAACCAATAACCTTAAAGTAGGGAAGTGTCACGGAACCCCACCGCAGGGGCCTCCATAGGAGAGCCCCGTGCTCTCGCGTACACCTCACGTATAGCTTATGTTAGCTACGCGTAGGTATATCACCTCCTTACGCCCTCGACCCTTACGATCGATCGCGCAACGTCTTGTAGACTCCTCAAATACATACGCTTTGTAGCCACTGCCCCCGTCCCATGACATTACGTTGCGCCTTTTTACCACTGACGCTTAGCCTACAACCAATTCTACATCTCTGTAATACTGCAGGCGCTGCCAGAAGCAGCGTGTCTATAAGTTACCTTACTTTATACTTCCAAGGAACCCACAATAGTAAGACGATATTCCTTACTAGCTACTATGTTAAACCTAAAGAACAATCTAATACCTACACTTAACCTACAACGCCAATCAATCCCAGGAGAATTTAATTTATTAGCCCTAGCCTTAACCCCTAAAGAAATAGACACTAACAATGTCTTATCTTTTATTAACTATATAACTATAGACAAGCAAGTAGAAGGGTTACTACCTATTAAAATTAAAATATAAGACGCTGAGACGTTTGTAAAAATGGTAGCATAAGAACTTAATAAATACTACTGCCTCCTATAGAACTACCACCTAAAGCTTACACAAGCTAAGATATGTACTACTTAAGACCGCAATATTATCCAAGACCTATAAGCCTGTAAGGTGCTTGCCAATAACACGTGTTAAGAAACCAAAGATAACCTCTGTGTGTCTAAACGCGACGTCTAACAGTTAAAGAAGGCTAAGATTGCACTTATTGCTATAGTTACCGAAAGAGAGGGCACAATTAAATACCTATAATTTTAGCTTAATGAGCATATTTGTAACAACGCTAGACACCTTTCTACTATATATAATGTCACTTAAGTCTCTACGCCCCTAGCAATCTTACCCACTTACCGCTTAATAGAGGGTTAGCACTAAGCAGCTCTACCTAACAGGAACCCTTACCAGAGCAGCGATAATAAAAGCCATAATAATTAAACCTAAGCTGCCACTGTAGGGTCTAATGCATGTTACCCTAATCCCCTAATCTTCTAGGAAGACCGCAAGGAATATAGCCACTAGAAGATATAAATCTGTAAAAAACTAACTTAAAGCGCCTACCTTTTCCCTATAAAAGATATTAAGATTGGCTATATTATTAGGCGAATAAAGGGTACACTATTTAATAGACTCTTCGCCTAATGGGAGACTAATGGCCCCTAGAAGTAGTAGTCCTACTAAAAAGTCCTTAATAATCTTAACCTAATATACCGCAACTATAACCTACTGGCCACCAACCAAGCTAAACTACGTGCCCTAAAGATAAGCCCTACTAAATCATTTAATAAGTTCTATGTTAAATTCTAGGAATACACTAGAGCCCTTACCTAAGATAATACCAAAGACCAGAAAGACCTCCTTAAAAAAGTTACTTACCGCCTTAGTTATGTAGCCGCTAGCCACAACTATAATAATATTTATAACATGGTAGCAGCCCTATAGAAGATTGAATAATAACTAAACCAGATTGCTACTACTAACCCTTGCCTAAAGACCTCCCTATAAAAGCCCTCCAAACCCACTAAACCTATATATACTAAGCCACCGACGCCCACTACCTTAAATACCACTAGAGCCAATATTGACCTCTCTATATTAACCTTTCCGTAAAAACTCCTAGATAGAGAGTATAAGCTACTTTAGAGACTAGGACGCTACTATAAATGCCGTTAAGAAGGCTGTGTAAGGGCGCGAAGAGGCTTTAAGGAAGATTTAAAGGAATAATATAAATTCTATCTAAATCTAAGGGTATATAGCTCTTGCAGAGAACAAGACATTACGTAAAAAAGAGAAAGGAATATAGGAAACTTATAGCTAAATATTTATAGTCTTGGCAGTAGACGCGTAGGCACGAGCCTACGCGGATTTTAACAGGTTTCGACTAAATTCCATTATATTAGTGGAATTTAGTGGAGACTGGTGGAAATTAATCAAGTTAGCGGAATTTGGTAGAATTTAATTAACTTAGCAGAATTTAATTAAAGCGTTAGAATTTATCTATTAAGTGTTTTACTAAGACATTCCTACTGTAACTGGGCTAGTCCCGTTATAGTACCCCCCCTTTAGCCGAAGGTCTAAAACAATTCGATTTGGTTAAGAATTTATAACTTATCGCTTTATAAGCGTTGTAATATGGTTTAAGTTCTTTTTAATTTTAAGTTTTCTACTATTATGTTTCGTGTCTTTGTGTTAGGTGGCAGTTATTTACCTTTATATTATGTCCATCTAGCTAGAGTAGGCCGCGAAGGATAGTCTTTATAGAATTCTTTTACTAGGGAAGGCGCGTCGGCCTTAACCTGTTTATAGGTTTCCTAGGTTTGTGTTTTATATCCTTCCCACTTAATAAGAAGTTTAAATTGTTTAGATTATGTTTTCTATCGCATATTATTAATTAAGTTAATAAAGTAAAAACCGTTACCGTTATTAACAATTATAGGAGGTGGCGGCGGCACTTTATAGGTTATAGGTTCGTCTTTTAAGGGTTATAGTAAGCTTATATAAAACGTTAGATGTATTTTTATCTTAGTTAGTAGTTTAAGCTTATAAGCATATAGGCTTAATTTCTTCTTAATTTAGTATAGGCCCGTAAATTTCCAATTAAGTTTCTTTAAGGGCTGTTAAGTCTTTAGGTTTTATATATTTAGGTAAACTATATCGTCTTCCTTAAAGTCCTATATAGGAGCTTGTCCTTTGTTCGCATGCCATTCCTATACCATTTAAGCGTACGTTAATTTACTTTATAATAGTTCCGTTAACTGCTTTATTTAATTAGCAAAGTTATACGCATTAATTAACTGAATCCGTTTAATTATAGGTTCTATTATATTAATTTTAGGTTATAGTTTAAATCCAAGTTAGGGGTCTTATCTATAGGTTATATAAAACGGCGTTATGCCTATTAATACGTTTATTATATTGTTCGCAGTAAACTTAGCTAAAGGCAGCCATTTTTCCCAGTTATCTTGCAGGTAGGAGTAGTATATTTATAGGTATTATTCTATAATCGTGTTTATAATTTCAGTTTAACCATCTGTCTCTGGATAAAATATAGTTAAGAGTCGTATTTGAATACTTAATTATTTATATAGAGCTTGCTAGAAGTCTAAAACAAACTAGCTTCCGCAGTTGGATATTATTAAGTTAGGAAGTCTGTGTAGCTTAAAGACGTGCTTAATAAAACATTCGGCTACTAATATCGCATTAATTAAGTCTATAGGGATTATATGTCGCATTTTTATAAGACGGTTAATGACTACTATAACATTTATAAACCTATTACTGTTAGGTAAGTTAACTATAAAGTTAATTAAGATGTTGCGCCATCTTTATATCGGAATTGGTAGCGGTTAAAGTACTCCTTATTTCTTTATATAAGAGGTCTTTCCACGCACGTATATCCTATATGCTCGAACGTATTTTCGTACATAGTTGTGCATTATAGGCTAGTAGTATACTCGTTAAATAATCTTATAAGTCTTCGCACGGCCAGGATGCCCTACTATAGGGGAGTTATATATAAATCCGAGTATCTTAAATTATAAAGGCTTGGAATTTGGAACTACCATCTTCTATTAATAGTATAATTAATTATTTCGAATTTCGTATTTAGCGAGTGTAATATCCTTATACTGTTGTTTTCCTATTTGAATTGCTTTTATTATATCTATTATCTATATATCGTTCTTATATTTGTATTCTATTAGCTTATTAATTTTTATTTCCTATTTATTAACTTCTAATTTGTTTCTGTTAAGTTCTATATCTAGAAACATAGGACGTAGTTTTTTAAAATATTTAGGGGGTAATAAGATCCGTAATTAATTTATAATCTGTTTATCTAAAGTATTTATAGGTAGGTCTTGTAATTGTTATATTAATGCGTTAGGCTTTTAATTAAGTTTACCTGGTTAGTACATAATCTTAAAGTTAAATTATAAGAGGTATTTAGCCTAATAAATTTAGCGCTATATTAATTGCTTTATAGTTATAAAGTACTGCAGGTTCTTGTAGTCCATTAACATATATATTAGGAACAACGATCCTTTTAGCTTAGGACGCCATTGTTTAAAGTATCTAACAATTGCAAGTAGTTCCTTATTGTATATCTTATAGTTTGATTTGGCAGGGGCGAGTTTCTAAGAGAGAAAGGCTACTGGACGTAGCTCGCCGTTCTTATTATATTGTGACAATACTCCCCCTAGCGCATGATTAGATGAGTCCGTTTTAACAATACATTTAAGGTTAGGGTTGAAGTAGGTAAGAATTAAAGTAGTTATAAAGTAATATTTTAAGTTATTAAAAGCTTGTTTATATTTAGTGGACTATTTAAATTTTATATTCTTCTTTATTAAGTTTACTAATGGCTGTGCAATTTCTAAGAAGTGGTTAATAAATTAATAATAGAAGTTTGCGAATCCTAGAAATCCTTAAATGTCTTATATATTACTAGGGCTTCCCTAGTTTATAATTACAGCAATTTTCTTAAGGTCCATTTTAATTCTATTGCGGGATATAATTAGGCCTAGGTACGTGACTTCGGATATATAGAACTTATATTTCTTAATATCGCATTATAAACCCATGTCTTGTAGGCGTTTAAGGACCATTTAGACATGCTTCTAGTGTTTAAAAAGCAAAGATAAGTAGATTAAGATATTGTTAATATACGCGGTAATAAATACGTTAAGGAATTTATAAAGCGTATTATTAATATATTATTAAAACGTACTAGGACCATTCTTTACACTAAATGGTATTACTAGGTATTTAAAGAGTCCCCATTGTATATAAAAAGCTGTGTACTTCTCGTCTCCTTTACGGACACGGATTTGGTTAAAGGCAGCGACTATATTAAGCTTTGTAAAGTACCGTGCCTTTAATAAGTAGTTAAGCGTTTCTTAAATTAGGGGAATAGGATATCGGTTTTAAATTATAATTGCATTTAAAGTTTAATAATTAATATAGAATCTTAAGCCTCCTCCTAGCTTTTTAATAAATAGTATAGGTAAGGCGAATGGAGATTAACTAGGGCGAATAAATCCTTTTTCTAGATACTTATTAAGGTATTGTTATATTATAAGCAGTTCTTCTTATAATATACTATATAGTGGACCGAACTTTGGTGTTATATTAGGTTTAAGTTTTATCTTAAAATTATGTACATCCTAATACGGGGGTAGTTGGTTTACGAATCTTTTCTTAAACTCGTTAATTAGATTGTGGTACTCTTTAGGTATAAAAGGTTAAGGGTTAATATATTGCTTTAGTTCTAGTGCTTTCTTAATATCTTCTATAGTAATAGCGAAGATTTTATGGTCTTGTTTTCGTGCTAACGAAATAAAAGGTATGGCTTGTATTATACGAATTTTAAAAGGTTTTGGCGTAACGTCTTTGCATTCTTTACTATAATTAGCAGTTGTAGCTTTATTATTTTAATTTAGGGTCCGTAGTAGGGGCAGTTTATATTATATTAAATTTAAATAATCTTGTGCATGTTTATAGGGTAGGCGGTGTTTTAAGCAATAGCTTCGGCAGTAGGTTATGTGGAACTTTAGTGTTTCTTTAACCCAGCTAATTAAAGGGTTGTGTCGTTTTAGCTATCTATGTCTAAGTATTATCTTATATTGCTTTAGGGGTGTTATAAATAGGGAAACGTATTTAAGGTGTTTATCTATCCGCATTTTTATAAGAACGTAGTGCGTTAATTTACTATATATTAAGGGTTTGCCGTTAAAGCCTTATAGGCCTTAGGGCTTATCAAGTTTCTTTAAATTTAGGCGTTGGGTTTTTGTGTAGTTTGTATTAATAAAGCCTATACTAGTAGCTCCGCTGTCTATAAGGATTTGTATCTCCTTCTATTTTCTAAGTATTTAAATTTCGCCAAGTATATTAAGAAAGTCGTATTGTGTATTAGCGCTAAAAGAGCTTAGATACTTATACTCTTCCACTTCTTATCCTAAGGTGCGACTTGGCCCTAGGATGATTTGTTTTCTAAGTTAGTTAAGGGTAATATGCTTTATAATAACTGGGTATAATTTATAGGACGAGTATAAGTTAAGGAGTGAGTATGGCTTAAAGAGCGAGTGCGATTTGAGAAGTGGGAGGAACTATAGCGGACTTTTTTAAAAGGGTAAGTTTAGCAATTCCTTTAGATATGTCCTTTTCTACTATATTTAAAGCATTCTCCATTTGTGGCTTAAGTTCTTTGTTCGTTGGTTCCTAAGGGTATATAGGATTAAGTAGCGTTAAGGTCTATAGGGTCATGCATAGGTTTTAGAGAAGGGTCGCGTTTTAGGGTATATATTGGTTTTATAAAGTCTTAAACACGAGGTGTGGTTGGCTTTAGGGAATAAGTCTATTTATTATATTAAAGGTCCTCATCAATTTGTTAACATATTATAGTAAATTTGGGTAGGTCCTTTGGCAGTTCCCTACCTACTAACTATACTCTAATTTTATCTGAAATAGCTTATTAAAGAGTAGCAACTTTAGCGGCTTTATTCTAATCTAGTTTGCTAATAAGGCCTAAAAATTCCGAAAAGAAGCTAGTAAATTCTTGGTTCCGTTATTATAGGTTTTTAAGTTTGGTAACAGCGGTGTATTTACAGCTAGCGTTATTATATATTTATTCTAACAGAGAGACAGGTTTTAAAATTAATGAAGGTGCTGTTATGGAAGAATAGGTCCATAGTTTATGCAGCGTCTTTGTTTAAATAAGATATTCCATAGCTAATCTTACTAGCTTTGGTGGGGTATCGGTTATAGTTTATTAAAAGTTTAAGATGGAGCTTAGTTATAAAGGGGCGCAGGTTATTTTAATTTCTATTAAATATTAGAGGGTTAGGAAGCTTTTCTAATTTTATAGTAGGTACTAGGTTTATTATAGGTATAGGTTAAGCTACTATTACTAATTTAGGGTTCGCATTTAATGGGCTAGATTCGCATATAGTTATCTTAATCTTGTTTATAGGTGTTGCTGTTGGGGTTTCTAACGCGAGTACTTTAGCGTCGTAGAGTTCTTTGCGTATTGCTTTAATTAATTGCTGATGCTGGGCTTCTAGTATAGCTCGTTACTAGGCCAAGGCATCCGTAAAGGACTGTTGCATTATAGTCATTTGTTCCCTAACTAGGGCCATAATGGTTAATATGGCGGATTTGAGTTCGTTTGCCATTTTAAGGGTAGTGGTATAGACGCAATGTAATATAAGGGCGCGAAGAGGCTTTAAGGAAGATTTAAAGGAATAATATAAATTCTATCTAAATTTAAGGGTATATAGCTCTTGCAGAGAACAAGACGTTGCGTAAAGAAGAGAAAGGAATATAGGAAACCTTATAGCTAAATATTTATAGTCTTGGCAGTAGACGCATGGGCATAAGCCCACGCGGATTTTAATAGGTTTTAACCAAATTCTATTATATTAGTGGAATTTGGTGGAGACTGGTGGAAATTAATTAAGTTGGCGGAATTTGGCAGAATTTAATTAACTTGACAGAATTTGATTAAAGCGTCGGAATTTATCTGTCGAGTGTTTCACCAAGACATTCCTACTGTAACTAGGCTAGTCCCGTTACAGGCTGTTATTATAATAACCTAAACTGCCTAATAGCTAGGTTTAGTAGCTACCGCCTAATACCTAACCTAATACCCTAAACACTAAATACGTTGCTATATGCCACTACTGTATAAGACAAAGACATAGCAATAGCAGTAGAGTTAGATATAGAAATAGAAAACGCCAAGTCTTAGCCCTAAAGATAGAGGGATCTATATATCGGCCTACTTAATAGATAACTTAGTAAAAATAAATAAATAGAAATAGATAGTTTTACCTATAATAGGAACTACTGCCAAAAAATAATATAAAAGCCGTTCTATAATTAATTGCGGAGCTACTAATAAATTTATAGATACCTAATTTATGCGCACTTATAACCTACCTACCTTACCCCTTACTAAAGCCCGCGCTCTATAACTTGCTAACAGTAGTTATACTACATAGAAGATTACCTATATGGTATAACTCTACCTAGATATAAACGGGCACCAGGAAGAACTTTGGGCCTATATTATACTACTTGCCAACTACCCTATTATCCTTAGAATAAACTAGCTTAAACAATACAACCCCGCTATTAACTGGAAAAAGAAAGAAGTAACCTTTAACTCTAAATACTATGGAGAGATTTGCCTAGGGTATAGCCTAGCCGCCTCTATTTACTCCCTAGGATACTAACCTAAGAAACCCCCTATTACCCTACATACAACTAACTGCTACTATGTAAGCGCCGTAGCCTTCTACTATATAGTACGTAGAAAAGACTAGACCGTTACTATAGCTTCCCAATTATAATTATATAAGCTTAATAAAGAATAGGACTATGTCCTCTATAGTAATAGGATAGATATAGTTAACCTTCTAGAAGATAATACCCCCACAGAACTCTACGGACTTTTACCTTTAGACTTTAAGAAATTTATAAAGCTTAAAAAAGGATTTACTAATAAGGAACTCCGCAAGCTCCTCCCTAAGAGGTACTATAACTTTATTAACATGTGCTTATAAAAGAGCGTAGATATACTCCCCCCACATTAACCTAATGACTATACTATTAATATTAAATAAGGAAAAACGTTACCTTATAAGAGATCTTACCTAATATTAAAAGACAAACTTGTAGTTGTTAAAAAGTATATTAACGAGCACCTTAACAAAGGATTTATTTATCCTAGTATATCCCTAGTAGCCGCCCCTATCCTCCTTACTAAGAAGCCAGAAGGAGGTATTTAATTCTATATTAACTATAGAGGACTTAATACTATTATAATTAAAAACTAATACCCTATACCGCTTATATATAAGACTCTTAAGTGGCTTAGCTAAGCCAAAATCTATACCAAGCTTGATATTATTACCGCCTTTAACCGCCTTTAAATATAGGAGGGTAACGAATGGAAAACCGCATTTGCATTGCGCTTTGGCCAATTTAAATATACCGTTATGCCCTTTAGTGTATATAACGGCCTAGGCAGCTTCTAAAACTATATTAATAACGCCTTATAGGACTACCTTAACAACTTCTGCTCTGCGTACCTGGACAATATACTTATTTATAGTAATGACCCTTCTAAGCATACTAAGCACGTTTAAAAGGTCCTATAGCGCCTTAGGGACGCAGGACTTTACATTAATCTAAAAAAGTGTAAATTCTTAGTTATAGAAGTAAAATACCTTAGACTAATTATTACTACTAAAGGTGTCTATATAGACCCTAAGAAGGTACGTATAATTACTAAATGGCAAACCCCTAACTATATTAAAGACGTATAAGCCTTCCTCAGCTTTGCCAACTTCTATTAAAAATTTATATACAACTTCTTAGGTATTATAGCACCACTTATAGCAATAATATAAATAAAGGGCCTTTCTATAAAAGGAAGAAAAATATATTTATGTTTTATCTGGACGCCTAAATATAAGAAGGCGTTCTAAAACCTTAAAGATACTTTTACTAAAGTACCTATCTTAGCTTACCCTATACTAGGATAACAACTCTATCTTAAGACTAACTTCTTAGACTATATTAACGCAGGCATTCTTTCCTAGATAGGTAACAATGGTCTCCTTTACCTAGTTGCATTCTACTTATTTAAGCTTATACTATAAGAATATAACTATGAGATCTATAATAAGGAACTCCTTACAATTATATAAGCGTTTAAAGAGTTTTAACTAGAACATTCCTTAGCAGAACCTAACCAGCCAACTAAAGTCCTTACGGACTATTGCAACCTTAAGTACTTTATAACTATAAAATAGCTAAACTAACACTAAGCATACTAGAACAAGTTCCTCTCTAGTTTTAACTTTAAAATTATATATAGGCTAGGAGTATAAGGTACTAAACCTAATAGCCTAACACACCACTTATAAGACCTTCCTTAATCTAAAGATAACCCCTATAATTAGTTCTAACAACAGACAATCCTAAAAGTACAGAATTTAGCCCTAGGTATGCTACCTATAATAGAGCCAACTATACCTTAGCTTTATACCACAGAACTAGAGTTACCTCCTAAAATTAATAAACTTATCACTATGGCATATAATACCTCTATTAACCTATTACTGTATTAACTTATTACCGCAAAGACCACTAGTGCCTGTACACTACCAACTAACCTCTAAAGCTTAGGCTAGATTAATATAGCAGCCTTAGAAGTAAAAGAGAACAGGCTCTATTATAAAGGCCGCCTATTTATCCCCAACTTAGAAAATTTATAACAGCAACTAATCCAAATGGCCTACAACCTCTAATTAAGTAGCTATCTAGACAGAGGAGGAACCTATAAGCTTCTTAGCCAATACTACTTCTAGCCTAAAATAATAGACTTAGTTAAACACTTTATAGGCGCCTGCTATAGTTATAAGCACGCTAAGGCCTTTAATATAAAGTACTAAGGACTACTACACCCTCTACCAGTACCTATACAATAATAGGCAGATATTACTATAGATTTCATTATTAACCTACCACCCTATAAATAACACGGCTGTACCTATAAGAACATCCTTATAATAATATACTAACTTATAAAAGAGCGCCACTATGTCCCAACTAAAGGCGTAGCTGTTAGCAACGTTACTAACGCCTTCCTCCACAAAGTCTACCAATTATATAGGTTACCTAACTTAATTATGTCTAACTAAGGCACATAATTTAACTCTAATGTATAGAGACGAATCTACCAACGCCTTAGCATCTCTGTTAAGATGTCTACATTCTTCTACCATAAAACTACTAGGCAACCAGAAAACGCTAATGCTAGTATAAAAGCGTACCTATAATAGGTAGTCGCCTATAGTTAAGATAACTAAGTAGATTACCTTTTACTAGGTAAATTTGCAGCAAATAACCATATCTTAGCCACTATAGGACTTACCCCATTCTTCGCAAACAAGGGTTATTACTCCCAATCCGGCATAGAGCCACCAGAACCTATTAATAAGAAACTACTATATAGAAAACGCCTTAAGATGCTACTTACCAATCAGCATACAGACCATATAAAAAATCTACTCAACTACTGCAAGGGAGAAATGGCCTGGGCTTAAGCAAAGTAGGCCTACTTTACTAACCATCACAGAATACTACCACCTGAGATGCGTGTTGGCGACTAGGTATAGTTAGATGCACGTAATATCTCCATACAGAGGCCTATAAAGTTACTTAATTATAAGAATCTTAGCCCCTACCAGATTAAACAAGTTAATAATAGAGGAGCCGTATATAAGCTAGAGCTCCCACCTGCCTTAGCCACCCGCAGGGTATGGCTTGTATTTTACCTATAGCTACTACACCTTTACCAGCCTAACCCCCTACCGGGATAGACATAGCCTAAACCCCCACCAGTACTAATCTGAGACGAGAACGAAGACAAGAACCACAAGGAGTGGACAGTTAAACAAATTGTTAACTCCAAATACTTTGGCAAAGGCAGAGGACGGCGGCTCTACTATAGAGCTATCTACACAGGATTCGACATAAATCAGCTGGAATGGCAACTATAGGAAGATTTTAAAAACGCAAAGGATCTAATCAGCGATTTCCACTACGCGAACCCACAGAAACTGGGCCCAAGCAAAGATTTCGTGCTTAATCCTCTATAGGAGCCGTTATAGAACTTCAATGGTCGGCAGAATTTGGCAGAACTTTAATACTTAGCAGAATTTGGCAGAACTTTAATACTTGACAGAATTTGGCAGAACTTTAATACTTAGCAGAATCTGACAGAACTTCAATAGTCTGGCAGAACTTGGCAGGTAACACCGTTATACTTGTTCACAAATAACCCCTTAAGCGATATCCCTTTTTTATTTTTTATTTTTTATTTTTTTCTATACCCTAAGCGTCTCTTCTATATGTACATAGTAACCACAGCGTCGCCGGAGCTCCGCCTCTATAAGAGGGGGGGTAGTGTTACGGAACCCTACCGCAGGGGCCTCTATAGGAGAGCCCCGTGCTCTTGCGTACACCTCGCGTATAGCTTATGTTAGCTACGCGTAGGTATATCACCTCCTTACGCCCTTAACCCTTACGATTGATCGCGCAACATCTTGTAGACTCCTCGAATACATACGCTTTGTAGCCACTGCCCCTATCCCGTGACAGGAAGACATATTAGAGAAACAGGTAGAAAAAGTAGAAGAAGAATAGTACTATATTAGGGCCTAGGCTTAAATAGAGGAGAAAGGGAGATATATAAGAGACTAGTAAAGATAACAGCAAAATAGAGAAAGGGGCTAAAGTAGAGCATAAAAGAGTACTAGGAAACCATTTACCGCAATATAGTACTAGTTAGACCAATACTGGAGAGGTATATAGGAGTTAAAGGTATAGAGGCTATCTTAAATAAAAGGAACCTAGGCCGTAGTATAGTTAATATTATAGGGGGTAAACACCTAAGGGCTCTAAGAAGGCCTAATAAAAGTAGAAAATATAATAGCAATAGGACTAAAAATAGGAATAATAGGGCTAAAAGATTGGCTCTACTGGGTAGGTATCCTAGTAGGTAGCCTAAGATGCAAATATAGCTAGCTAAGACAGATACTAAAGCATGTAATACTATTATGCCACTTACACACTAACTAAGAAGTAATACTCTTAGTAGCTAGTATAGAGAACTATAATACACTACTCTTAATATAAAAAGGTCTTAAGGTGGTTACCCAGTGGCTTATTAGCTAAAATATACTAGACCAGTTTTGGGTTACAAAGGAAATAGTAATAGAAGGCAAAGGGGCGAGCTCTAGGCGCCCCCTAATAACTCTATAGTAGTAGAGCTAAGTTCGCGATACTAGCGCGTCCGTAGGCTTGTTACAGCAGCAGTGGTTCCCAAGGAGGTCCAAAAGCAAGATAGTAGAGCACCATAGGTAACTCGCAGGCGCTATATAGGCGAGTCCCAAAGGCGGGGAGATGGATTACGGGGTTTTCTTAAGTAGAGTTTTCTCCCTATATATAAATAAGGAGTAGTCTGCGTGGGCCCAATAGGGATCCAAATTAGACGTTAAGCAATGAATAATTATTATATTGATATTAAACCGCCAACTTATATTGAACATTTTATTGAATATTGAATATTAAGCCAAGCCTTTATTTGAAACACGTAATAAAGTAAAATCCATGCACAGGCGTGTATAGTCGTGCATAGGCATTTAGACACAATGCTCCCCCCTCCCCCCTCCCCCCTCCCCCTACCTCTTTTTCCTTCCCTATATGTCTTTTACCTATTACCTATTATCTATACTGCGACCTATAGTATACCCTAATTTTATGTATATAACTATATACAACGGTAAAATACTACTAGTTATATATAAAATATTAATTAACGGTTTTTGTATTGATATTGAATATTAACGTTCAATATTCAATATTTAATAATCATTAATTAATATTCAATAATCATTAATCAATATTTAATAATCATTAATTAATATTAAATATAGATAACCTCACTAGAGAAGTGCAGGACTTAACGAGAGCAATAAGACGGAGAAAGGTTCAGGTAGCAAAGGGTCTAGCTCCAATCACAACGTACCTTATCAGCCCATTTCCCATCCCACGTTCCCCTTCAAACGAAATAAGTAAGAAGATATCACGAACTATCGTATGATAGATTGAAGAAATCTTGAAAGACTTTGTATTGCATGTTATGCCTACAACCCCTACCTTCCACCGGGTTGCCGACTCCCCATTCAGCCCACTATCCATATTTTGCCTTAACCCACCGCACTTTCTAGCGCACGTTTTGCTCAAAGCGCACACCCGCTCCTCATACACCAGCGAAAACAGGACACCCGCCACCCCGATTCCACAACCCCGGAGCCACCCATATCAGTCGCCGAAATACACAAAGTCGCTAAGGCAAGCACAGCTCGAATCGATTTAGAAACCGCCGCAGTGGAAAAAAGGAGAAAGGAGGAAACAAAGGACAAAAACCTGTACGCCCCCCACCCCAGCCAGCCAGGTCCACCCCAGTCCGCTTTCCCAGTCCGAGATCCCCGTCTAGTAAATCGCCGATTACCAGACCCAGGAGCCGGAGGGGGGAACCGTGGGACATTTCCAAGATCCTTTGTGTATACGTTCGTGTCAAAACGCCGGAAATAACACAGCAACAAAGTTGTCGGTAAAATGATGATAGCACGCGGAAAGCCACCGTGAAGAGACAAAATGACCCAATATGTATCTACATGTTACGTAAGGGAAGATGTTGGCAGAAAGAACATAAGAGGTCGGGTTGAAGAAGTGGTTGTATGTTGTACAGATGAGGAGTAGCTGGCAAGACGCTTGAATAGTGTCATTGCCCGAAAACTCGATAACTCCCGTAGTTTGCGGTTCCGGAATTATTAGTGATGGCACTGAGTAGATGATTAAGACAGCGGATTGCTAATAGAGATGGAGGGGTCGTATAAGAGTTGCAACGAATTAATTGTTTGGCTTGTCGTCAGGTTTGTCGTTATTAATACTTTATGTCTTGCTCCAAGTGGACGTCTACAGACTCTGTCTTGCACAAGTGGGAGATAATCCGTAGACAACAGCGGTGACACATCTCATGTTGATTATCTGGTGTTGCGAAGTGTTCGTCATACTGATTGACCGCGGATTGTAGGGATGTTCAGTCAGTCCCGTCCAACGCGCGTTCGAATCGCTACTCAGGACACTAACACCACGCATCAATCACACGGTGTGGGATAATAATAATCAACTGTGATCGTGCGTGAGTTCCGGCTCGCGGTTCGGCTCCGGCTTTTTATTCTAGCACTCACCTCCTCTGCATCTGGCCTTGCGGTTGCATAGGCATGCCCATCTGAACACCGTTAGGTTGCATGCCTGCCATGCCGTAAGGATTCTGATGATGACCCATATCACTACCAAGGAAGGAATTCATGGCCATGCCACCGAGACCTTGGGCCTGCGAAACGGGGCAATCCTTGTGTGCTAGCAGTAATGTCTTCAGGTTGACAATCTCTTCGCGCAGCTGTGTGACTTGCGCAGAGAGTGCATCATTCTCTGTGCTGAAGAGTTCGACTTTCGCTTGGAGGTTAGCGAGCCATTGCTTTTTGCGCTGGCGGCACTTCAATGCAGCAACTCTGTGACGCCGTTAGTAAGTACATCGGAACTAACTCCGTAGGTTCAGCAGTGTCGATCGGTGCAAATCCATACCTGTTCCTCTCCAAGAAGTTCTTCCGTTTTTCCTCATCCGTCATCTTCTTTCCATTTTCGTTTAGCTCTGGTCTGGGACTACCGTCCTCATCCGAATCTTCTTCTTCGGCAGTCTGGGAACGAGCAGAACCGTTGTTGGCCTTTTGTTTCTTGTTCGCACCTTGCTTGGCGGGAGTTTCATCCGCCTTTCTTCGCCCACCTGCTTGCGACTTAGTGTTGCCACCTTTCTTCCCGCGAGATCTTGTCGATGGCTTAGCTTGCTCACTGTGACCACTGTCTGAGAAGTCTCCAGTATCAGCAGAGCCTGAAATACTATTAATAGATTCTTTTGTGTTTCGTCGAGCCGGCGTTGTGTCTTGAGCCATCTGTACAGGCATATGGCCCATGTTATTATTCATATGTGTCGGTTGATTGGGGACTGCAAATTGTCCATTATTACGATTTCCGTTGGCTTGAGAAGCGAATGATAGAAGGTCGTTAGCAGCACTGCTCACGTCGTGCTGGCCGAAAAGATCTTGTTGGCTTCGCTGTTGTTGCTGCGGCTGCTGCTGAAAGTTATGTCGATCCATTCCAGACTGAACTGGGTCTTGGGGCTGTGAGGTGGGACCACTACTCGAAGAGAATTTGTTTTGATTCGCTTGAGCGGCTGCTCTCATTGCAGACTGCTGAAAGTCGGCTGTACTTGGCGTTACGCCACCACTCTGCAAGTTGAAAATGGCTTGCGAGTTTGGACTGGGAGCAGGGAACATAGACCCACCTCCTCCAGGCGTCAGACCAGTACGAAGAGAAGACTCGTTAGGCGTTGGAAAGCCCCTAAATCCGGGATCCGCAAAATAGTCGCTGCCACCGGTGGGACCCGGCAGCATTGCAGGGCTCAACGGCCCCGATCTTAGAGAATTCCAACCTGGTGTTATGCCAGGTAATGGTGAAGGAGAAGTTATGTTTGCGACGGGTGGAAGGATGGTCCTCCCTGGCGTTTCTATTGACGGGTTACCAAACGACTGCTCAAACACATTCGGCTCCAGGCTGAAGGGATTGTGAACAGTGTTGAAGTAGTCGGGTGTATCTGAGGTGCTGTTTTGCGATGGTCGGGGTGGAGGCGCGAGTGGCTGAGTATTCGAATTTGCTGTGGTGTTTTGTTTTGCGTCTTGCGAAGTATCGTCTGCGGATTGTTCTGGTAAAAGTTAGCATCAATACATATAATACTTTTGGGAATAGGCGTGTCCGTATGCGACGCACCTACTTGCGGGGATGATAACTGACGTGAATACTGAGTCGCATTATCTCGCTTTGCAGTGTCTACTTCGAAGGCCATGATCAGCCCTCGATCAACCATCCATTCTACTGCATGCGATGATGCGACAGGGCAAAGGGTATCAAATGGAGGTAAGAAGATGCCCGATGGAGCAGAGATGAGGTGGCAATACAACGGGCGCAAAGAGGAAACAGGACACACTAACCTTCAATCTTGCTAACGGTTGTTTTCTTCGAGTCCTTCGGCGAGGACATCCTCGAATTGGTTGAGGGAGAATTGTTGGATGCCCTTGTGGCGGTGGCAGCCATTTTGGGTGGTGACGTAGATGTTGCTTCCACGGAAAGTCTCAGTCGATCGCTTCGTGCTCTGTTCGCTTCCCACCTGCTCACAACTCCCTACCCCTTCCTTTTGTTCTCGGACTGGTGGCGCCAACGTTGGAATTTCGGAACTTTTCTTATTTCTATCGCACGCAAGCACGTTAGCGACACGGCAACTAAACGCGAAGAATATTGAAAGGCGTTGGAGGGTGATGGAGGGTGAAGGTGAGACGAGTACTTCCGGCTGTCCAGGGCGTGACGAGGAACGAGAGACGGGAGAGAGAGTTTGACCTACAGGAATTCGGTGCACGCAGAAGCGGGGTTGCAGAGTTCGGTCGGATATTTGCTTGAGTGACAGATAGCACCGCACGCAGCGCTCCTGGGATGCGGCAGCGCAGGTCCCTCGAGCTGCTTCCGAGGGTTTGCGTTGAGAGTGTTGTGCTGTGATGACGCAATGCTCGTCTGCCCCCTGATGGCTACGAAGGTGCGCAAACGATGCAATTCACAGACAAAGACGGGTTGCCCTGGGTGGTAATGTGGTGCACGCGGATTGAGGCTCAAGACTAAGCCCTGTCGGCCGCTGTGAGAGAGCGCGCTGATGACTGTCGAGGCGTTGGCGATGATGTCGATGGGCGTTTCGGTCGAGGAAATTCCAGCGAAGGCACGTCACAGCCAAGGAACTGCTGCTGAGAAATCTCGGGTGGCGGGTCTAGCCTTAACTGGAACATCACGTGAAATGATCGGACGAACCTCCGAGGAGCTAACGACCTTACGGCTAATTACATTGCGGCATTGCTGACCGCTTTTTGGACTTGGAGCGTCTTATTTACCAGCCTCGCCACTAATATTTTCTATTTGTGAGGTTGTAAGCTTAAAGTAGACTGCGACGCCTATCAGTACACGTTTCTTTGTTCTTTTTGGTTAGAGGGCATCGGCGCTTTGATGTGGCTGCCAACAAAAAGTACAAGGGGGTAACACGCACGGGACGAACGCCCTCCCTGGTAGTACGCTTGCAGAATAACACAGCCCGTGTATTTTGCAGATGGCTCGCGTATTTTAAAAACATACTAGCAGGGGGCATCTGTCCCGAACGTGCTACCCCTTTGTATTATCTCAGACAATTGAGGCCTGGAAGCTCTGCCGTGCAATGTCCTTTTCGTCAAGGAAGGCCTAGAAGCCCTCTCCGCTATGTCCCTATCGCAAGTTATGGATTCCAAGGAGTGCTTTTCACATAGAAGTTTGATCAGCGATTTCAAAAGGGAGCTTGTGGTGAAGTAACCCAGTTTGCAAGGATTTCAACACCAGAATCAAAACAACGCGTATACGGAGGACAACGCAAAATTGAATTTCCCCTTCCTTTTTGGGACTAGCGGTTTTCCCCCCATAAGGTGCCTATAAGGTTGCTGAAGTTTTGGGCCTTTTGGGGGGCCTTTAGGGGGTCTTCGGGATATACACATCCGGCTGAAAGCACGTGTTGATCTTGGTGATCAAACCACAGAGTTTATGCCCTTTGAAGTAATACGCACGGCCATTTTTAACGGATTTTTACCTTTTTTAAGGCATAAATCTACGCATTTTGATTAGCGTGATCAACACGCGCTTTCAACCGGATGCGCCAGGGTGGTGTAGACCGCCTAAAATCTCGTTGCTTAGGCGATAGAGCCCCCATAACTTTGGCGACCTTATGAGGGGTATCTACTAGTCCCAAAAAGGAAAGGGAAATCCATTTTTGCGTCGTCCTCCGTATTTATATAGAATTTGTCACACGGGAACGCTGGTGTATGGTGGTGTATACTAGCGAGGTTATCACGTGATCGCAGGAAGCTTCTATGAATGTCCACTTACCCTTATCTCAGTTGACTTAGACCCTCGGAGAGAAAATCCACCTTACCTCCTGCAAACTCCTGAGCTAATTAGCGGCTGGCACCGCCACACCTCTATAACCCCTGTGACTCCTGTAAACTCCTGAGCCAATTAGCAACTGGCGCCGCAGCCTAATGTACGCCATAGGCGTTAGCGCTTGCGCTAGCTTTAGCAGCCAATTATAGAGCGCTAAGGTGGATTCCTCTCCGAGGGTCTAAGAGATTATGGGCGCCTTTTATAAGGGCTGTATAGCCTCGCTAGTAGAAAACAGTTCTATCGCCTTTAACGTTATATATCGCCCCCTAATATAGCGCTGCTTGGCTCGCCAATACTTCTATTTAAAAGCCTATCTTTTACTCTATATATTGCATCCGTAATGGAGCCCGATTGTACCCCTAATGGGCGTCTATCTGAGTAGGATACTTAAAGTCCTCTATTTAGCCTCTTTAGCCTACCTACTCTTTCTAGCCTACTAGAATACTTTATTAATATATCTAAGGCTTCCTCTAATAGCAATAATTAGATAGATAATGATAGCTAACCTAATACTAGCGAGCCTAAACCTCCCTTATTGGACCGAAGCATGCGATAGCATAGGCGCGCGAGGAAGTTATAAGCCGTAGTTAATACCCTAAAATAAGAGGGTTAGAGCTTTGCATAATTCCTATCTGCCTAGGTTAGAGCAGACGATGTAGATAATAGGGGGATTATAATTAGGCACCATCGGTACGGTTATGTTAAAAGATAATGGCGAGTACTATTAAATACAGTTATAAAAAATCCGTAACTTAGCTATATTCGAGGGGCAGCTATACTAGTAGGGTCTTTTACTATAGAGCTAAACCGCCTTATCTAGGAGCTATACTTTAATACGTTTAATAAGACGTTAAATATAGAGAACTTGGACTTTAAAGTTGCCTTCTATACTATATAAGATATCGCCCTAATATGGCATGCAATTTTACTATAGCTGCTTGGCAACTAGCGCGCCTATAGAGTAAGTTATTAGGCGGGAGGTTAGAAGGCAAAGGGTTAAGACGCTTTAGTTAGGTGGGCGTATGCTATTACTAGTATAATCTATTCTTCTAGAGCTAAGAAGCGGTCCAATTTCTTTACTTCGCTTGTGGATATCTATCTTGTGGGCTCTAGGGTGAAAAGGAGGGTGTTTAAAACGCTATCCGGCTTTAGGCTATATTATGGCTATTATTTAGCAAATTGTATTATAAATAGTATTGCTAAGGAGGCAGAGGTATTTTAACTATCTTATATCTATCTCCTGCAAACTCCTGGGCTAATTAGAAGAGCTTCTATAAACTTTTATAAGCTCTTATAAACTTCTATAAACTCCTAGGCTAATTAGAAGGGCTTTTACGGACTCCTTTAGGGGCTAATATTTATAGAGGCATTTTAAGACCCTAGCGTATAACCCATAAACAGTGGTTGTATATGATAATGTAAACTTTAAGGACACAAAACGCGATAAATTGCTTGGTTATACATCTGTTATGCGTTTACTAATAACCGCTGCTATTATATTTTATCCGGAATTACCTTTATCTAGGCTATGCCAATTAATGTATAATCTAATAAAACTGCTATAACTTAATAATATCTTCCGGTTACCTAGCTTTATTAGAGACAAGTTAATAATAAAGATTAGCTATTACCTTATTGCTAACGCAATAAAGGGGGTTTATCTATATGGGGTAGAGTGTGTCTTTACTAAAAGTAATCTTTTCCCTTAGATGCTAAGTATACACTATATTAATACTAGAAAGACTAAGTTCTGGCAGTTTAGTGCTATAATAGAAGATAAGGGTACTATCTAGGGTATATACGGCGTTTATAAGAATATCTTCCTTAACTAGCTTAGACTTTAGGCTCTAGATAACCCCTATAGCTCTATATATAACGACTTTACCAATTGGCTCTAGCTTGCCCATAGTAACCAGCTTACTGCGCATTATATTAGGTTAGTAAAATAGGAATAGGCCTATACGGGTTATCCTTTTAACCGTTAGGACTGGCTCCTTGGTATACCTATATGGTTCTATATTAAGATGAATCTATGCAACACTATTATACGCACGCATTTGGCGCCTAAGGACTATTAAGAGAAGGCGTACTATTGTCTAAGATCTAATGTTACTCTATAGAATTGTATACTATTTATACGGGAGAACGCCAAGTACTATTAAGTGGTACCGATTGTTGAGTAGGGCTTTATAGCGCGCGTAATAGCCCTCTTCTATGCGGCTATATAGCGCTAAGGTCTTCTTACTATAATATTTAAACTATCTAACCTATCTAATCCGTCATCGTCGGAATATATAGAGAATGTTACTTAGGTAATTAGTTGCCTTACACTAAAGCAGTTCCTAGAAATAGTTAAGGATATTTAGTCTACTACTTTTACTATTAAAGTATGGAGTGGTGTGGACTTAAGTGGGCGCGCGCACAGCGATATTAAGTTTTGGATAATGTGTTACCTACTTTAAAAAGCCAAACTACTTCTTACTATTTAGCATGCCGTTAAATATACTAATATGGGTATGCTATGACGGCTTGTTAACCCCCTTATCATCTACTTCTTTAGCGCGTCACAGTATAATTATAGCCGCAAGATGCTGTTCTATTGGTGGAATTTTACTTTGGTAAATTCGCCTAAACTCCAGTATATAATACTAGCTTTAGGGGTTATAAACTAGCTTAGGTCTCCTAATACGTATAAGGCCATTAATCTTAGACTAGAGTACTTAAACAGTAGCTATAAAATCAAGATAAAGTATTATAAGAACTCTACCTATAATACTAATATTATATTTAATTGAGTATGTTTATCAAACGCGACGGTTAGGACGGTGCGTGGCAAGATAGAGTACACGTTTAGTAAGGAAATGTTAGGTGCTTATATACGGGCTTTTACGGAACTTAATATATTCCTGCTTACTTATACCATCTATTTAAGTAATCTAGCTATGCCGCGAGGCCCTGGGCAGTTGGTAGGCTTACAGCTATTTAACTTTTATAATATTCTCTATACTGGTGTAGATATTTTAGTGGAGAGGATTAAGTAGTTTAACTAACTCTATATATAGGACCTGTATTTGGCTACTGCTTCCTATTCTCTTCTAGATACCGATAACCTAACTAGCTTTACGGATATATAAGAGTTTACCAATATTATTGGTAATAGGTTAGATGAGGTGGATCTTACCTCTAACTAAAATATAGGCTAGGAGCTAGATATCTCTTAAGCTCCTTGCCTAGATATTACCCGAACTGCTATAAACTCCTAGGCTAATTAGAGTAAGGCTCTTCTACCTCTAAGCTAGAGACTAACCTAAACCTAGATATTACCTAAACTGCTGTAAACTCCTGGGCCACTTAGAACGGATGCTAATTTCCTACTATTATTATTATTGCTCCTCTTATTTCCTCCTAAATACTGTAAGTAGGAGTATACCGGTTTAAGCGCAGTTAACGATATTATAGCCTTAAAGGACAGCAGGAGTGCAATAGCACTTAATAGGGGTAGGAATGCTGTAGTAACAAAGGCTTATATTCTTATGTATAGTAGAAGAGAGACTGGCGTTATTAAACCATATAGTTTGTTAGCGGTAAACTGCTGTAAACTTCTAAGCTAATTGGAGTGGGCGCTAAGTTTCTTATTATTATTATTGTCGCTTCTCCTATTTGGGTGTAGCTAATGGCATTATAGCCTTAAAGAACGGCAGGAATGCAATAGTAATAGGGGTAGGAATGCTGTAGTAGCAAAGGCAAACGTTCTCGCGTATAATAGGATAGGAGACTGGTATTGCTGTTCCTTATAGTCTTTTAGTAAACTGCTATAAACTCCTAGGCTAATTAGAACGCGCGCTAAGTTCCCTACTATTATTATTATTTCCTAAGGTCTTTTAGTAAACTACTATAAACTCTTAAACTAATTAGAGCGCGCGCTAGGCTATAAGCTTATGCACTTTAAGGGGGTGAGAACAGTTATTATATATTTAAGCGGTAGAATAAAGACAACCTCTATTTTAATACTACTACTTTAGAGTAGAGGCCTGCTATGCTTACTTTCTCCGTCTATTTATACCAGAGCAGAGGCCCGCTATACTTGCTCTCTCTATCTATTCACACTAGAGCAGAGGCCCGCTATGCTTACTCTCTCTACCTATCCCACCCTAGGATAAAGGCCTGCTATGCTTATCCTAACCTATAATGCCTTGCAGTTGGGCCCTTTTAAGATACTAGCTTTTACTAGAATGAGGTTAAAGCTTACCTATAAAGAATGCCTTGCGGTTAGGCCCGCCTAAGATACCAGCTTCTTTACCTATATAAGATCTAAACTAACTAGAACGAGGTTAAAGCTTACCCTATAAAGGATATGTTAAAGCTGCTATATCCACCCCTCTAACCTAAACCTAGATAGGAAGTAGAATAAGGGCTTTTATAACACCTTACAGTTGCCTATAAAGGATAACTTGCGGTTAGGCCTGCCTAGGATACCGGCTTTTTTACCTATATAGGATCCAAACTAACTGGAATAAGGTTAAAGCTTACCTATAAAGAGATACCAGTTTCCACTATAGCTGTTAATCCTATACTATGCCTTTTTATGCTATTATACCCAAACCCCCAGCTCCTGGAGGAGGCGGCGGCGGCCCCTTTAGAAGAAAAGACTAAGGGGGAGGAGGTAGTAACCGTAAGCCTCTCTAGGACTTGCGCCGCTTTAATAGACTGCACCCGCTAGAGCGGGCCACCATATAATAGTAAGTATAGGCGTTACTGGGCCTACTTACCTGTTAGGAACCCTTTTTAGAGTAGGCCTAGTACTCCTTATCCCTTACTTAGTAAGCTAAGCACTAATTCTTTTCTATAAGCTACTTACCTAGCTCCGTCTCTATAATCCTTCTAATATAAGAGGTGTTTTTAGCGCCTACTAATACTAGGAGGTCTAACTATTATTTACCCGCGACCGCAGGCATGTAGTCGACAGTGGCCTTCCTATAGAGGGCCCAGTTCTATAGGAGCCGCTATTAGTTCGCCTACTAGGTGGCTGCGAAGCCAGCCTAAGTAAGGGGCAGCGGCGGGGCCGCAAGCAGTAGTGGCGGTGGTAGTAGTGGTGGTGGTAGTAGAGAAGGAAGTAGTAATAATAGTAATAGTAATAGTAATCTATATGCCATATTAGCTAATATTTAGGATATAAGGTATTATAAAATATATAGTAGATCAGGCTACTAGCTAATACCGTTATTGTTATTACTATCGTCGTCGCTACTAGGAGGCAGCACGGGAGAGGGATTAGGGACGGGGATAAGGATAGGGGCGGGGATAGGGATAGGGGCGGGAACAGGGATAGGGGGAGCGCGAGTGTAGTAAGGGCGAAGAGGGCTATAGAATTAGTTAGCAAACGGCCTCTCTAAATAGGGAAGTAGTTGGAAGCTTTAGTTAACTACTTAGCATAGGAAAATACTTATAGAGGATGCCGGACGCGGCCTAAATATAGGGCTCCGTAATGGAGCGTAGAGGTAGTGGTAAGAATGGCCTCCTTACTAATTAGAAAGTTTACTAGGTGCAAAAGCACCTAGGCTATAGGGGGAGTTATTATAAATAATTTTTAAAAAAATTTGTTGGTGTTGTTATAGAAAGAAATTGGGGGTGTAGATAACTATAAGTACTAGCTTATCTACTTTACTTTTATAAATATTTACCGTAATCTAATACTTATTTACCTTATATTATTAAGTTACTAGTGTAAAACTTCTAAAGACTCCTATAAACTCCTAGACTAATTAGAAGACTCCTATAAACTCCTAGGCTAATTAGAACACGTTATAATATTTTAAGTAGAGGTTATGGGTTTATAGGTAAAATTCTATATAAAATTTACTATGTAAACTCCTGCTAACTCCTGCTAACTCCTATTAACTTCTGCCAACTTCTGCCAACTCCTGTTAACTCCTGGACTAATTAGAATACGCTAAAATGGAAATATTACCTTTATAATATATTACTGGGACTTCTACTAACTCCTAAGCTATTGTTTAAAACTGCTATTATATAAAGCCCTAAGCTATCTCTATCTATAATTCTATAAGGAAATTCTCTTTACCCCTTAGTATTGCTATCCTAATACGCTTAGATCTAGTTTTTAGAGTAAATATAAGTACTATATCTATATTTATATCCCTCTCCTATATAACTGTCTAATGTTTAGTAGGCGAGTCCCTTTAGTTACTAGTTTGTCTTTTTTAACTAGGTGTTAAGACTACCTATAACTAGGATGCAACTGGAACGGCGGGCTAAGAATTAAGAATATCTATAACCTAAGAATTAAGACCGGCCGTATTTTGGGAGTTGGGAACTGCGGCATTCTAAGTATTAGAAGCAGCGATATCCTAAAAGCCTATAGTAGACGTATTATGCGTTATAGGCGTAGAGATTGGTCTCTAAATATCCTTAAGTACCTGCGCCGCGCGTTTAATACCCTCCGGTATGGCTAGAAGTGGAGTACTAGATAGAGAGCCTAGCGTGCTAATTCTGCCAGTGACCTAACTTCTAAGTGGCGAAGCTAGTATGTCTACTACGCTCTATACTGCCTCCCGTATAGCAACTTAGATGGCAAGGCTATTATCCCATTACTAAACGTATGTAGTATACTCTACTGGCGTAAACGGCTGCTCTAGTGTTAGGACGCCAAGGTCCTTAGGGTATGTAGTAACGTGACAATAGTAACGGAATGCAAATAAGTATCTGGTTCTTAATAAAGTAGAACTGTAGAACTAAATTCTGCTGTTCTCTAATGCGGGGCGACTACGTTTTATAGGCGTCTCGCCTGCGCCTCGCCTGCGCTAAGCCGGTTACGGCCAGTGCGTCTCTATGGCCTAACAATTACCCCCCCCTTCTTAAGCGGCTGTCCTCAGCCGATGCTATTGTATAATAGGAGCGCTATTATTGTCCTTCGCTAAATAAAAAGTGTGCGACCAAATTTAAGTGAATTAGATAATGGGACAATAGGATAATAAGACAATAGGATGTTAGGGCCTTATAGAGACCTATAAAGGTAGGAGTCCCCCCTAAGGTAGGACACCAGATTTTTCTTCCTATTTAATTTCAATTTGTCTAGCCTGCGACTTGCCTTCTTTACAATTTCTTTTTAATTATAAATCGCAAGCGTCACGCTGCTGGTTTGCCTACTGGTAAGCCTTCTATAAGTATTCTCTACACCTGCTTATAGCTGTCGCTAATCCTGCTAGACGTTGTTTAAGCTCCTATGCTGCTCGCAAGCCACTCCCCTAGCCTTACTGGAACCTATCTGCCTCCGCTGCGCCAAGTGTGTGGCCACCGCTGGGTGGGCTATCTGCGGTAAGCAGGCTAACTGTAATTATAGTTACTGCTAATAACTAAATAAGTTGTGCTAAGCAGTAAGTTTATATGCGTTGGTTTATGTTCCAATGGCTAATAAGACTAGGTCCCTAAGGCCTTCTATAGCCGCCTAAATAAGCTGCTCGCCTTTATTAATAGGGCTAAGCGCCGTTGGGTTACTGGCAGGGATATAGCTAACCTTAACGCTCGCGTCGCTGCCGCCCAGAAATCCTTTATAAAGGATATTAAGGCCTTAGTGCGCGCTGGCGCTAAGCACGGTCTTCACTAGCGCCTAAAGGGTGAAGACTTTCCCCTACTCTAAGTGCAGGAATTGTAGGCTATCCGTTATACCCTTAAAGGGATCCTTAATATAATGTGTGCTTTAGTACATGTCATAACGCAGGTGTTTCGCTGGTGTAGCGTATGCTAACAGTGCTTGTAGGCCAATATGCCTCCCATTATAAGGAATAAGGAGGAGGATAAAGGTGAGGAGGATAAGGAGGATAAGGAGGAGGGAGAGAAGGAGGATAAGGAGGGAGAGGAGAAGGAGGAAGAGGAAGGAGGTAAGAAGAGGGGGGACTTAATGGAGCTATAGTGTATTTATATTTCTATTGGCGTTCTGCTGTTACTTTACTGTCATTCTATTGTTGCCTTACTGGTGGGGTGTAATCCTGATTATAATTTAATTGTTTCGGTTTTTTTACTACTTTCTTTTCTATTTGCCCCTTAGGGTAAAGTAATTATTGTATATCTCCTTTACGTCCTTATTAATGTCCTCCGCTAGGACCTATTTATTATATTCTTCTGGCTAGCCTTTTTATTTAACTAGGTACTATAGGGTCTAGTTACATCCCTTTCTTCTATATACTTCTTCTACCTTATACCAGTCCTCTTAGTCCTCTTTATTGTCTAGCTTAATAGGCCCTGGTAGAGGGTCTCTAGTAGTACCCTTATATTGTTTATATGGCTCTAGTAAGCTAATATAGAACACTAAATGGATATAGTAAGATATAGGTAGATATAGCTGGTATACTTACTTTCTAACTGGTTTAGCTATACTAAAAGGTCTAATAAAGTGTGCTATAAGCTTCTTACTTGGCCTTTTTAGTTTAAGGTTCTTAGTTAATAGCAGGACTAGATCCCCTACTTTATATACCTATAGTTGGTAATAATAATTGTAGTATTTCGCCTGTATCTTAGCAGTGTGTTCTTAGCGTTTCGCCAGCGCTTCGCGTTTAAGGGATATTCTTTTAATCCGCTCTAAGGCGGCTGGAATAGAATAACTATTATCTGCCTTAACCTTATATTCTAGACGCGGGTGAAACCTATAGCAGGTATAGAACGGGCTTATGCCTATTATACTATATTTAGTATTATTATAGGTGAATTCGGCTAGCAGTAGTAGGCCTGCCTAATTACTCTACTTTTCGTTATAGAACACACGGAGGTAGTACTTTAAGGTTTAGTTCTAGCATTCTGTTTACCCATCTATTTGCGGGTAAAAGGCCGTACTTAGCCTACGTTTTATCTTTATAGTAAAGTATAGCTCTAACCAGAACTCGCTAGTAAAGATACTATTATAATTAGATATAATCCCTCTAGGGGCTCTAAAACGGCGTACTACTTTGTTAAGGAAGAGATCCGCAAGTTTAGTTACAGTAATAGTTTTTACTATAGGTAGATACAAGGCCATCTTAGTATAGCGGTTAACTATTACGTATATTGCGTTATACACCTTATCGCCTTGTCTGCTAGGCGGTAGGCCTATAATAAAGTCCATTATAATCTCCTGCCACGGCTAACCCGGGTAAGGCAGCGCTTAGAGCTCGCCATAAGGGCGATATTAAGGCGCACGCATACGCTAGCATAGATTATAGGTAGAGATATAGCTTACAACGTCCGCAGTTATACTGGGCTAGTAGTACTTGCGTAAGAGTAAATCTAGGGTCTTTTTCTTACCAAAGTGGCCGGCTAGGGCATTATCGTGGTAGATCTATAGGAGTTCTACACAAACTACTAGGTCTAGGGGCATATATAGCCTTCTATAGTAACAAAGTAGTCTAGCAGAATTAAACTGCCACACTAGCTTCAAGCGGGCGCGTTAACGGCGTCTTGCCGTATCTAAGCTGTTACTGCGCTTTTGCAGCACAAGGTTATCTATGGTTTAAAGTCCTTTAATAAGCTTAACAACTGTTTCTGTACTAGACTTATAAGCACTCTTTTAAGCACTTACTTCTCTAACTTAGGTCCTTGTTACACGCTGCTTAATAGTATACATATAGGTTGCCCAGTTAAAACGTAATGCTATATTACCCAGGCGTACCTCTATCGGGTTACTAGCCTATAGCCATAAAAGCGATACCTCTATAGAAAGCTCGCTTTCCTATATACCTAATAGGACTTTTACCTTAAGTTAGTGGCCCTGCATTCCCAAAGTCCTTTAAAGCAGTAGTAGCATGGTATCTTCTTCTAGCGGACCCCCTACGCCTAGGGGTCGCCTTAACGGCGCGTCTACGGGGTTCATTTTTCCCGCCCTATACTTAATGATAAAGTCATAGGCAGCTAGTGTTATAGCTTATCTAGCTTGCCGTCTATTAAGGGCTTTTACTTTTATAAAACCCTTTAGATTATTATAATCTAAGAGCACTTTTAGGCGGCTTAATAGCCCCTTAATATAGTGTCTCTAATGCTTAAAAGCCTCTACGATAGCTAGTAGCTCTTAATTATAGGTTTCATAGTTACGCTCTACTAGCGAAAGCTTCCTAGACCAAAAGGCTATTAGATACCAAAGGCCGTCTTTAAACAGCTATAATATGATTGCTACTAGGCCTTACATTAAGGCATCCGTCTCCAACCGAGTTGGTAGGCCCGGCGTGTAGTGTCGCAGGAGCGGCGCCGTCGTAAAGGCGTCGCAGAGCCGGCGTATTGCCTACTCTGCCTCCTCTGGCCAATTAAAAGGCCCAGCTTTGCGGCCGTTCTTTACTCCTTTTAGGAGATCAGTAATAGGCTTCGCAATGGCAGAGTATTTATAGATAAACTAATAATAGAAGTTGGCAAAACCTAGGAAGACCTGGATATCCCTATAAGATTAAGGGCTCTCCTACTTAGTAATGGCTTTTACCCGGCTAGGATCCATCGCTACGCCTTTAGGGCTAATAATATATCCTAGGAACTTAATCTCCTATACGCCAAACTTGCACTTCTTAAGGTTTATATACAGTTGGTATTATCACAACCTACGCAGTACTTCTACTATATAGCGCTAATATTCCTCTAGATTTTTAGAGAAAATTAGAATATTATTAAGGTAGACTATATAGAAGACATCTACCAGTCCTAATAAGGCCCAATTAATATAGCCCTAAAAGGTTGCTGGTCTATTAGTTAGCCTAAAAGGCAAAACCAAGTACTTAAAGTGGCCGTAGCGCGTGCAGAACGCTGTCTTCTACTCATCGCTACGATAGATACGAAGGCGGTAATACGCATGCGTTAAGTCTAGCTTAGTAAAGATCTTAGAACCTACTAAGCGGTCTAAGGTCTTACTAATTAATAGTAGTGCGAGATAATTCTTAATTGTTACCTTATTAAGGCCTCTATAGTCTATACAGAGCCGCAGCTTCCTATCCTTTTTAGGTATAAAGAGGATAGGTGCCCCTATGGGACTAGTACTTAGTCAGATCCAGCCTTTAGCTAAGGCGTTATCTAAGTACTCCCTTAGGACTTCCAGCTCCTTAGCTAAGAGGTTATAGAGCAGCCTATATAGGGCCTTCTGTCCCTCTTCTAGGTTAATAGCATGGTTGCTTTAGTGGTGTTAGGGTAGCTTTCCTGCTTCCTTATAGGAGAAGACATCACTAACTTCCTTTAACTATGGGGGGAGGACCGGCAAGCTGCCGTCATCTTATTTGCTAAGTATTACTCTAGAAGTTAATAGGGTAAAGACCCTAGATTCTATCTAGAGAGACTCCACAAAACCCTTAGGGGTTTATAGCAATAGGGACAAGCCATCTAGCTTCTATCACTACACCTTCGCCTCGCAGTTAATAAGAAGTTAGGCCTTCTTTAACCCCGGCATACCTATAATAATAGAAGGAGATGCGTTAGCTATTCTATAGCAGACAAGGGTTACTTCCCTAATCTTACCCCAACTGTTCTTTATTCTTAGTGGTACCTTATAGGCCTTATAGCAATATGCCTAAGTCTTATTTAACTAGGAATAGGTAGGTAGTTCTATATTTAGTGTTTTAAAGTTATACTCTATAGCAAATCGCTGGTTAACTATATTTACTTTAGTACCAATGTTAAGCATTACTAAGGTCTCCTTCCAGGTCTTCTTTAAGAGGACTTTACTTAAGATAGTAATAGCTTCCTTATAATTTAGTGGGAGCTTGCACCCTACGGCTATAAGGGGGTCTAAGGGCGCTTGTCTTTTCCTAGTATAGAGGTAGCGTTTACGCTACTAGGCAGTGGTTAATTCCATAGCTACTCTTTACATTATTACCACCAATGTCCTAGCTACCTATATTTTAAGCAGTTTCCTTTAGGCTAAGTCAAACCCCTAGCGGTATTGCTTCGCCCCGCCGTTAAGTCGCTAGCGGTGGTTTTAGAGTCCGCTTTCCCTAAATTACCCAACTGGGTGGTCTTTGTATTTAAGTTTACGGCGCGTCTATTGCTTCTACCCTATAGGGCGCTTGCGCTCTTCTAGTTTTCCTCTAATAGGGCAGCTAGGGAAACTAGCTAGTCTTAAGTTTAAGGAAATTCTTAATAGTTGGTAATAGCAAGCCGTAGCTCTGGCCGCAGTTTCGCGAACAGATATATTATTAGATGCTTTATATTATAAGGAGGGTTAATTTGCGCTTTTAAGGTGGTTAGGTAAGCAGCAAACTTATTTATAGGTTGATCAGTTCGCTGCGTTGCCCTTATATATATTAGGGCTACATGGAGTTCTTAATTAATAGGACTTTTAATCTAATTAAGTAAGAATTCTATAAGCTCCTCCTAGGTAAACTACGTATCTAAATAGTTATCTTTGTACTATAGCTAAAGGGTTCGGTTGGTCCCCTTTATATATTATATAATAAACGCGACTTTGGTATCCTTATCCGCGAAGCTGTTGTGCTCTAGGCGGAACACCAGCTTTAAGCTGTTACAGAAGTCTTAGTGCTCTTAAATACTTTTACCGTAATACGGAGCAATCTTCTCTATTTTAACGGCCCGTTTTAACGGAGCGCCTATTATATTAGTAGCCCTCTGCTTGAGGTTTAGACGCATCTGGCTACTATCTAAGTACTTTAATAGGATGGTTTAAGGTTGCAGAGATGGGTTAGGAATAGGAGTTAACGTCACCTTGCTATATTAACGCCGTTTTAGTACTTCTACCTCTTCCCTAAGCAACTGTAGTTTTCTTTACTCTAGGAGTTATAACTTCTCGTTCTCTAGCTATTGTATTTCTTCCTATATATCCCCTTTGCCCGTGACTTCCGGTTCTGTCCGGGACATGGGTCCGCCTGTGTTATTCTAGGGCCGCTCCCTAGACTTGGTACTACGCACTGCGCTAGTATTACATACTGCGCTAGTATTACGCCCGCGTCTCGCCATTAGGTCGATAGGCTGCGATATAGTTAATAAATATAGGTCGTTTTCTCGACAGAGGGTTGCCGCTACGTAGTCGTGGCCTTAGTAAACTGTGGTGTTGTTAGGCCACTACCCCTAAAAAGGGATAAGAATTTAGAACTGTTAGGACGCTAAGGTCCTTAGGGTATATAGTAACATAACAACAGTAACGGAATGCAAATAAGTATCTGGTTCTTGATGAAGTAGAACTATAGAACTAAATTCTGCTGTTCTCTGATGCGGGGCGACTACGTTTTATAGGCGTCTTGCCTGCGCCTCGCCTGCGCTAAGCCGGTTACGGCCAGTGCGTCTCTATGGCCTAACATCTAGTAACTTATGTACTACTAAGGCCTTGCCCTAAGTAGCTTTTACCCGTCTCTTCTGCGCTAGATTACTCTTATAAGTAGTCCTAACTATCTTAATTATGCTTCTTAATCGTTCAATTAACTGATCGCTATAGGTATTACAATATCGCTATAGGATAAGTAGGGGAGCCGCACTTTTTAGTAAACCCGCCACAAGTGTCTCCTAGAAGGTATTAGGTGTGGTCCTATTATATAAATGCGCAAGCTGCTAGCAACATTTCTCGTCCATAAATACAGACAATGGTATAGGGAAGTGTTAATATTTGCTAGTATATATTAACTCTGCCTACTTAACCGCCCACTTATTAATTGTCGGTATACTCGCTTTATCAACGTGCACGAATATCACTGTATTGCGATACGTATGCGGTGTTGAAGTTGGTAGTTATTGTTGTCTAGAAGTAAGGGGTTGCTCCAAGGTCAGGTTAGCTAGCCTCGCTTCGTGGTCTCGTAACCACGTCACATAACTAATATTCCAACACTGGAGCAACTCTAAAAAGAAGGCTAATCTACACTCTAAAGTCAAGTTTACTTCTAGACTATTTATAGCGTATACGCAATAGCTTCCACGCTCCTTTTATAGGTCCGTAATTATATAACCCATATTACAGCTTATATAAATGTCTCTAAACCAAAGCCTGTAAAATACTGTATTACAGAGATACTACGCTAAGGAAGAGAAGAAGAAGAAGAGTCGTTAGGGGTAGCAGGTTAATATATCGCGAGGGCCGCCAAGGCGCTAGTGGTAAGCAAGCCAATAGCGATTTTCCATACCAGGCATGGAAAATCCTAATTAGTTAGTTAAATTCAGGGTCCGTACTGTCACAATTAGTTACCTAACGCTAAGCTAAATCTAAGTTCGTTCGTTCAACCCATCCTATAACTTATAGGTCAATTCAGTTCATATTAATAAGCTATTAAAGAGCCGCGCAGGGTTTTCCCTTTATTATGGCGTTAGTAGGGTTAGCCTCTCCATTAATCCATTTCACCTTTATAATCTGTCTCCGTTTATAGGCTTGCCAGAGGCACATTACGTCAATTATTAGGCGTTTTTCTTAGGTGGTTCTAAGTCATACTAGACAGTTATATAAGGACTTAGAGTTAGTACAAAGTACAAGTAGAAGGTTAATTTGTAGGATCTTGTCTACTATAGACTTAATCACAACGCCAATGTTAAAGCCGTAGGCTATGCCGTAGAGTTTAGAAGCTAGTACGCTCTAAGTAACTCTTTTACACTTAACTAAGCTCCAATAAACAATATTGGCCTTCTTTATAGCATTAGCTAGTATAAGGACATAGCCAATCTGTAAAGAGAGGTCCTTATTATTAGCAAATAACGCGTCTATAAATACCAGTAGCTATAGGGTTTTAATATCTAACTTAACAAACTTAAGACCTCTATTAGCGTTCTCAATTTGCCAGTTTAGACGCTTATTTAACTGTTTTGCGTCTTCCTTATTGGGGTTAATTACCTAGGCGGCAAAGAATAAATCAAATAAGGCTTCTAGCTGGCATACTAAAGCAATATATACACCTCTAGCATGTTAAGCAATATACTGGTCCTTTAGAGTTAAGGTTCTTATAGCTCCTCTTAATCCTATACTTATGGCAAGCTTAGTGCTAATTATACTAAGGTTTATGCATTATTATTCTTAAGTAAGCGTAATGCTCCTATTAGTTAGTAGCTAAATAACTCCACCATTAAACTTAATAGGCGTATTAACGGTAAGTTATTCCCATTTCTTAGCCATAAACTTGGCCTTATACAGCTCGTTTTGCTCTGTGTTTATAAAGGTCTTATCTACTAGGAATAGAGTATTATTAGTTTATAGGCCTACAATACCAAAGGGTTTATTACTCTATAGGAGGTAGGGGTCATACATAAACTGGTCTATATGCAACTATTAGATGTAATGCGAGTAATATATCTTAAACCAGTAGTTACCGGCTTCTAGTACTCCATAGAGTGGTTTTACAACCTTTAGAATAGAGGCCTCGTCAATCCCAAGTTACTCAATTAGCTTATGCGGAGGTCATACATAGAGCTCTTAATTTAGTGTAGTGGTTAATTGTATATAGGCCTGTAAAATATCTTAGAGGTAAAGTCGTGCCTATAGAAGCTTTATGGCGGCAATATAGAAAATTAGTTATTAGCTGACTTATTAAATGGTTGGTAATTAGGTAAGAACCAGTTCCTTTTCTAAGTTATTATAAGCTTACACAACTAGTCAGGATTTCTTAAAGGCTTTATTAGTTCCCTTATTCTTAATCTCGTCAACAAATCACGAGTTAAAGAGTTATACGCCTTATAGTATATCTATAAGTCTTATAATCTCAAAAACTCCCTTCTTAAATAGACCAGTAAGCTCCTTCTATTAGGAGGCACTAAATTAGGTACTAAATTAACTGTCATCCTACAGGTAGATAGTAATATAAGTTATGGCTATAAGTAGAGGGTATTTGCGAGGGCGTCCTCTGCCTTATTTTAGGGGTTGTTGCTAAGCTTTAGTAGGTCCCTCTAAGACAGTCTCAGAAAGGGCTGACCCAAGTAGAGGTTTAGGTGGCAATTCCAGTCCAACAATTTACTCCTACGATTTAGTTGCTTAAAGGTAGGGTTTTACAACCATAAATTAGAAGGCTGTAGGTCCGCTAAATAGCTTAACAGTGCATATTTCACCCTTAATAGTAAGTAAGGTAAATGGCCTATCCTAATGGCCACTTTGGCCAGTGTTTCCTTCTCTCCAAACCAAAATAGGTAAGTTTAGTGGGAGATCATAAATCATATTAGCATTAGGTCCGTTTTGCATATTCAGCGTATTAGCGATCTATTATTCAGCTTATAGCTTCTATATCTCTACCATAGCCTTTTTAATTACAGCAGCGCGTTATATAACGGTAGGGGATAGTGCATCAGATTTAACCATTTAGGGGTAGGCTCTAAAGACTAGAAGTATAGGAACTAGTCCTTTAGGGCTAGCTAAATTATTAATTACTTTAAACGCTATTTAGAGTCCCATCTCCTTATTAATGTTAGGGATTTCAGTTATAATAATCTAGTAGGCTCGCTATAATAGACTATAGTAGCGCTCTACCATTCCAATAGAGTTATATGCTTTAACCAGTACTCCCTTTATACTAATTCCCATAATAGTAGCGTATTGCTTAAATTCCTTACTAATAAAGTTCTTTCCGGCGTTATAGGTAATTAGGTCTAGTGGCCCTAGGTAGATATTAATCTAGCACATCCATAGAATATCCTATATGTGTTTAGCGCTAATATCTCATAGCTATCTACCGGCTTGGAATCGCGTTCCTTTATTAATAATATATAGGAGGGGTAATCCGCTAATATACATAATGTCAACAATAATATTATAGTTAAAATTAACGTCGTCTTATAGGGTAAAGCGGAATCTGCCTAGTAATTTGCTAAACTTCTAACAGTAGTAGTAGAACTTAGTTAGTTGCTTAATAGCTATTCTATCAGTTTCATAACCAGTATAGTAGAGTAGCTTTTACAATTTCTCAACTAAGGGATATCTAAATCAGCGATATAGGCGCCGTAGCTCTATATCTGTTAAATAGCAGGGGTTCACGTTAAAGGATTCAGATAAATATAACTGTAGTAATAAGCTTTATAGGAGAAATAGGTGGCCAAACCATTACACTACTAGCACTTTTTTAGTGCGAGTAATAACAACATTTCTAAGGTTGTTATAGTAGATTTAGAGTCTGTCTATATCCGCTAAATAGAGCAAGAAGGGGGTATCCATATAAACAATATAAAACTATATCTTGCCTATAGGGGTGACAACATCTGTAGTTCTAATAAAGGTAGCAATTCTAATACCAAACTGCACGTTAACTTGTCCTTTAGTTGAGGTATTAAGTCTTATAAATTGGTCTGCGTTCTATAGTGCCTGGAATTGTCCATAACCGGCCGTAGACTTCTTTAACGCACTGGTATTAATTATAATTCCCATAAATACCGTAGAAGTATAGCGTGAAACAGCGGTTGTTATATTGTAGTTAAACGGGTTAGTTTCCGTAGTAGGTTCCATAGAGGTTGCAGTAAGTAAGTAAGCGTAAGCCTTATTGGCTAGTTCTACGTTTATAGAGGTTGCTTTGTCTATAATAAGAGTCCCAAATAATATAAGGTAGTAGCCGTTAAGGTCTTCTAGTTCTTCCTTGCTGTTATTATTATTAGTGTTTTTGTTAGCGTCTATGTCTAGCACAAGAGCTTTAAAAGTCTTATTGCACTTATTGTTGTCGTCTCCTTTATAGTAGATAGTGTATTATCTAAAGCGTTCTTTAAAGTTACCGTTACGGCCCTTACTATTGTTAAAACGTCTTTTATACTCATTTCTAGAATGGTTCCGCTTCTCCTTTATATGTTTCTATAAGCGGCAGCTCTCCTTTTAGCAAATGTAGCACTTGGTCTTTAGGGACCTAATAGTGTTTTGTCTATAGGAGCGGGTTCGGTTACAGTTATTACGGATATCACGGCGGTATATGCGATCCGTAAAGTAGGCTCCTTAAAACGGTCTTATTAAGGCCTAAAAAGGGTGTTCCTTTTTCTATACAACTATAGAAGATTGCAGCTTGCTAATTAACTGGGAGAGGTCTTTAGAAGGGTTAGAAATAGCAATATAGCATGCTAGTACTCCTTAGCAAGCGGTAACTAGCTTATTTATAAGGAAGAGGTCTATACAAAATTCTAGGTATAATCTGTGGCGATGTTTTAAGAGCTTATTAAGGAGTAGTTAGAAACTCTGATAGATTTGCTTATTAGGGTTCTTATTAATAATTCCTTAAAAGTTAATAGCGTTCCATTTAGTAAGGTTTCTCTAATAGTACTCTAGTCCTTTAAAGAAGTAACGTATATGGTTATATGCCTTAGTAAATAATCTAGTTAAAAGGCTGCTATTATAGTAGTAATCCTAAGCAAGTCCCTTTAGTATAGTTGGGAATACAGTTATATAGCCTTTAGGAGGTAGACCAGCTTTCTTGCAGATATTATAGAAGATAGTCAACTTAAAGTTAAAGCTATTACTTACTCTATTGTACTTCTGGTCGTCTATATAGATCTTAGCAATAGTAGCTACCTCTTTGCTGTATATAGGCAGGTGCATAGTAGGGTCGGTATTAGTAGTACTAGGGTAAAGGTACTAGGCAGGAGGAGCACTAGGTAGAATAGGAGCGGTTACTAAAGGGAGGGTAGAGGCAGTTGCCATAGGCAATAATTGCTAGTTCTGCGTCTATAGGAGTTAAGTAAGGAGGGTAAGTAGTTAATCCTAGGTAGAGGTAGGTGCAGCTTGCTATTAGGTGGCAGTTGGTGCAGTTTACTAGGGTATAGATGCAATAGCTAGTTAGGGTGTTATAGGGGTAGGTATTTACGTTTTAGGTGTTGTAGCTATAGCTATAGGCTGAATTGCAGGCGTTGGAGGTAGTGGAGGTAGTTAATAGTTTATAGGCGTTGGTACTGTGTGGGAAGGTAGTGGGCTGTAGGGGGGGGTTATAGGAACTAAAGAGGCTATAACTGACGGGGTTATAGCTTAATTCAATATTAGAGCTATTTATATTAAGTTAAGCTGTTCTTATAGTGCCATTATAATCATAGGGCTGACTTCCTTAAGAGCTCCTATAATTTCCTTATCTATCCATTTATAAGGTTCCTCTTCTATAAGGACATTATGTAGAACCTTATAAAGTGGGTATCTATTGCTGTGTATGGCGATATATACTCCTCTTTAGAGTAGGTAAGTACAGAGCTTTACTCTAGTAACAAAGCGTATCTTTCTAAAGTCCTCAATAGTAAAGCCTTTAAATTCTTCTTAGAATAGCGACCGTAGTATATAATCCGTAAAGTTCTTATATATATACTTATAGATTTTCGTTTCTATATATTCTTTCAGGTCTTCCTCTAAGGCAGTTGCTATATTAATCCCATAACCATATCTGGCGATTCTTTCCTTCCATTTAGGATCCATCTTATTATATAAAGCAGTGTACTAGTCCTTATATATATTTAGTTTAAGGTTAAGGTTAAGGTCAAGGTTAAGGTTAAGGTCATTAAGGTAAGGGTGTCAAGGTAAGGGTGTTAAGGTAAGGGTGTTTTAGGTGTATACGTCCTTTACAGCCGTTAGGCCTATAAAGTTCTTAGCAAGATTACTATTCTCTTAGCAATCTATTGTATTGGCTATAAGGCCAGTACAAATTCTCTCAAGCTTAAGGGAGGTCACAAATCTTCTCTAAGTAAAGATATAATTCTCTAGGCGATCTAACGCGTCAGCAGTTAAGCTGATACGTAGTCTCAAGCTTTAAGGGTAATATAGCTTTCTCCTTTAACTGGAATAGACAAGGCTAGGCGATCCGTGTACTGTTTCTAGTACGGTTCTTAAGCTCTAGCTTATTGCGTATTTCCTGATCTGTACGTCTACTAATCAGTGTCAGTATACTCACTTTATTAACGTGCACGAATATCACTGTATTGCGATACGTATGCGGTGTTGAAGTTGGTAGTTATTGTTGTCTAGAAGTAAGGGGTTGCTCCAAGGTTAGGTTAGCTAGCCTCACTTCATAGTCTTGTGACCACGTCACATAACTAACATTCCGACATTAATAAACCCTAATATAATATTAGGCTGGGTGCTAGCCTTTAGCTAATAAAGTGGTGCTAAAGTATTAGAGGCTAACGTAAACGCAAGAAATAATAAGGGATTACATTAATTATAGCACTAATTAGTTAGGGCGCGAATAATATAATTTAAGACTGCTAGTGGTAACCTATTCTCTTCTAGGAAGGTAAGGAAGGCCTTTTAATAGTATTTACCGTTTACTATTTTCTTTTATTTAGTTGATATCTTCTTGCGACTAGCCATCTTAGCCTTTAACTAGAATAGAAGGTCGCTATTAGCTGTAGAATTGTAACTTATAGCTAATATCTCCAAGGTAACGCTCTCTGTATTACTAATATCGCTAGGCGTATAACTCTGGATAAGTTGACTTTATCTATGTCTAGTAGGTAGGCTGTTGCGTCCTCTCTAAGGCGCTTAAGTAGGCTGCGGCTTTATATGTGGTAGTAGTGGCTTCCGTCCTAGCTTATTTACTCCCTCTATATTAAACGCCTAGTACGGTAAGAAGATAAAGCCTATACTAGTGCGATTTTTTCCTTATCCGCCTTAACTAATCCGCTACTATATATTGCCTAGGCTCTTTGTGATTAGAAACCCCTAAATAATCATACACTTAATATCTGCGACATTTACGCCTATACTAAGGGAGGTTGTAGCTATTATAATTTGGATAATAGAAGAAGGCTTTTTAAACTTTGTATACTATTAGTTGCGATTATACTTCTATATAGTAGCGGTAAACTCCTGGATTATGCTACTAATATAAAAGGCCTTGCTATTATTGTCGGCCCCTCTTGTATACGCCTTGGACTTCTAGAGCAGTATATTCTAAAGGTACTCTGCTATATCCTAAACGGAAATCCAACTATTAATAAAGACTATTATCTTTAGTATACGTATAGGTGTTAATATTCTATTGCCATCTATATAGTTATTTAATAGAAAATATAGGTTCTCCTATAAGTCTACCTTTTACCTAGAAATCGGCTGTATATATATAGATATGTCTAGACGATTAATAGATGTTCTTATAATCTTGGTCTAGTATAGACAAACGCCAACTACTTAGAACCTAGTATGTAATAGAACTAATCTCTCTACCTTCTTATTAAGTGTTGCAGAATAGGTAAACTAGATAATACTTAGATAGAGAATTATCCGCAGCTCGTCTAGTATTAAGTAGGCTAGTTAGAAGCTTTCCCAATCCTTTACTAGATAATATTTATTAATTGCAACTAGCCTAATCTAAGACTGCAGCTCTGGCCCCTTTAAGGCATTTTAGAATAACTTTGTTAACGCCTACTTAGGTTTAAGAAGTATATGTGTATATACCCCTTTTTAAATTTTTATAATTAGATCCTTCTTCTAACTTCTTATTTTAGTATTAATAAGAACTAAATTAGACCTATTTATCTTCTTAATATTATCTAACTACTTATTGCTAAGCTTATTTAATAGTATAATCTAGATAGTAATCTTACCGGTAAGGATAGAATATATATAGAAGATTAGACTTTTACTAAAGCCTATATAGGCAATAAGAAGAGTGTTGCCTTTCCTAAATATAAGCTGGCGTAGAGTGCGCACCTGCTTATTGCGCGGCTTAAAGTCTTTAAGCTATAGACAGGTTTAAAGAAGAATTTGCTAAAGGCAAAGGCTAATAACCTTGTGCTAGAATAGTATATTCTCTATACACCCTGCCTGTTAGATAACTAATGGTAATTGCTTTATACTTAGACTTTAAATTAACTGTAGAGTCTCTAGGATAGAACCATAATTAGCTAATAATTATGGTGTAGGTAACTCTACTACCCTATTATAAGATCTATACTATTAACCCTAATGGTTGGTGCTCTTCTTCTTCTTTAGTTTAGACCTATATCTTGGCATCTACCTAGCTAGCCTAGGGGCTTATATAAGCTTATCTAATTGGCCTAGGAGTTTATAGAAGTTTATAGAAGCTCTTCTAATTGGCCTAGGAGTTTATAGAAGTTTATAGAAGCTCTTCTAATAGGCCTAGGAGTTTATAGAAGCTTATAAGCGTCCCTAAAAGAGTATACCCAACTAATAACGCGCCATAAATGTTATATATATATAGTATAATTAGACGAGCTGTTTGTAATAGAGTATAAGAGGCGCCTTATAAAGTTTAATAGTAAATAGAGTTATAGTGGTGGAGTATAGTTGCTATGTTAATAAGACTGGTTGGGTATAACTAGGTTTAAAAACGCGTTTTTAAACTTTAAGGCTATACTTTACCCCCTAATATATTAGTTAGCTAGTTAAATTTACTAGAATCTACTAATAAAGGATATTATAATTTAATTGCATCGCGAACTATAGCTATAGCTGCTATATTAACCCCGTTGTAGTTGCTTAAAGTTAGTATACGTTAAGAATCACAACCGGTTTATAGTAAACGTGCGCCTATAATCTCTCAGACGCTTCGTAGAGGAATTTTTGGGGTGGCAGGGGTAGTAGGGGTTAGCGCGATGTTCTATTGGCTTAGGAGTTCGCAGGAGTTAGTGCGCGCCGCTAATTGGCTCAGGAGTTCGCACGAGTTGGCAGAGTGGGGCCGTGGCAAGAGAGTGGGGCCATGCAACGCCACAAATTCCTTAAAGAAGCGGCTGAGGCACCTGAGATAAACTTCCCCCCTACCAACAGAATTTAATTATTTACATTACTACCATGCCTTAT
>Ga0307507_10000537_pt1 | contig 80693 bp, 29 predicted proteins | sample 7_EM_MG_FD_207223 | JGI IMG/M metagenome (GOLD analysis project Ga0307507, IMG submission 207223) | Populus trichocarpa ectomycorrhiza microbial communities from riparian zone in the Pacific Northwest, United States - 7_EM | ecosystem: Host-associated > Plants > Roots > Unclassified | place...
CACGTGACTAGAGGACCGCATAAAACTTCGCACGGCGCTGCTATTCTTCTCCCTTCCTTTCTCTAGCTTTGGATCCTCGTTTATAGACTACTAATTGTACAGGCTTGCGCGTCCCTCTTGCCGTGCTTGTGCCTCGATTGACTGAGTCGCTAACACATAGAAGCTCTTAAGGGGTTCAAACACTTGTTAAAATTAAATTAGTAGTTAGATTAATGGGAACATATAATAGCCCTAGGAGAGAAGTATAAGATCCCTTAAATATCCGATAGAATCTGGCTTCAAGATTTAGCAGACGTTATTTAACCTTTCAGCGATGCCTACTATATAAAGTATACTACCGAGTTAAATAACCCATAGAAGTTAAGATCTTCCAAATACTGCAGAGTAGTAAAGGAGCTGCAAGAAGGACTTAGAAGACCCTTAGAGCAAGCCAATACTACTATAAAAGGGAGTACCTTTAACATAGACTTTATAGAGCAAGCCATTAAGGATCACTCTAATACTACTAAAGGTTTACAAAGAGGAAAGGCCTTAGTACGTAAGAGCCGCTTAAAGAGAGCCAGGACACTAGTGGATAAGGAGACGTCCTACAAGAAGCCAACACCCAAGTGCCTAGCATGCGGAATACAAGGACACTCCCTTCAGGACTATTAGTGTTTATTTAAAGATAAGAGACCTGCAGAAGTTATAATCAGAGATACTTATATCAAAAAGGCACTAAGGAAGGTAGAATAGAATAAGAATCTTACTAATCTAGTTACTGAAATTAGACGTAAATAAGAAGACAAAGCTTAATAACAACAAGACAAAAGCAAGGAAGTCCTATATCTTAAGGACGTTGCCTTTTATACGGACTTTAACACAAATCTAGTATCGTTCCGTCTACTTCAAAAACGAGGGTACTACTAGGATAATAAAGGATGACACAATCCTATGCCAAATGGAAGAACGTCACGGACAATAGACTATTAAAATACGTCCAACCAGGGAGTCTATCAGCGTTCAATACAAGCCAACTGCTACGCCGCCAACGGAAGCGCAGAGTATCGTCAAGAGACATTTACCTAGATGCGAAAGGTAATACATAACTACGGCATCTACGTCTAGGTCATCCAGGACCTATAAGGTCTCACGAAGGTTCTCAAATCAGAATATTAATAAACCCTATCTCAACCTCCATGTTGACTAGACGACCTTAAGGAAGCGCCAAGGGATTACATTTAAGCCTTCAGCGCCACACCTAAGCTCAGAACGGTACCGCCAAACGCTTAGGGGGTGTAATCATTGAAAAAGCATGCAAAGGGACAGTAGACCCTTAGCTCATTGAGACCTACCTATAAGAGCTACTGCATTGGCGAGTACGACATACCGGACCCTAATAGCCATTCCCACAAAATTCGACCTTTCAGCGATGCCTACTGTATAAAGTATACTACCGAGTTGAATAACCCGCAGAAGTCGAGATCTTCCGAATACCGCAGAGTAGCAAAGGAGCTACAAGAAGGACTCAGAAGACCCTCGGAGCAAGCCAATACTACTATAAGAGGGAGTACCTTTAACACAGACTTCACAGAGCAAGCCATTAAGGATCACTCTGATACTACTAAAGGTTCACAAAGAGGAAAGGCCTCGGCACGCACTAGCCGCTTAAAGAGAGCCGGGTCACTGGTTAAGGAGATGTCCTAAAAGAAGCCAACACCCGAGTGCTTAGCGTGCGAAAGAAGAGGACACTCCATTCGGGACTATTAGTGTTTATTTAAAGATAAGAGACCTGCAGGAGTTACGATTGGAGATGCTCGTATCAAAAAGGCACTAAGGAAGGTAGAACAGAACAAGGATCTTGCTGATCTAGTTACCAAAATCAGACTTAAAGAACAAGAAGACGAAGCTTAATAACGACAGAACAAGAGTTAGGAGACAGTTAAGAAGAGTAAGGGAATCCTACATCTTAAGGACATTGCCTTTTATACGGACTTCAACACGAATCTAGTGTCGTTCCGTCTACTTCAAAAACGAGGGTACTACTAGGACAACAGACTATCAAATACGTCCGACTAGGAAGTCTATCAGCGTTCAATAAAAGCCGACTGCCACGCCGCCAATAGAAGCGCAGAATATCGTCAAGAGACGTTCGTCCAGATTCGAAAGGTAATACAAGACTATGGCATCTACGTCTAGGTCATCCAGGACCTATAAGCCTTTTAACATTCTCGCCAAAATCAAGCGTCAGGTCTCACGAAGGTTCTCGGAACGGAATATCAATAAACCCTATCTTAACCTCCTAATTAACTGACCTTAAGGAAACGCCAAGGGATTACATTCGAGCCTTCGGCACCACACACCCAAGCTCAGAACGGTACCGCCAAACGCTCAGGGGGTGTAATTATTAAAAAAGCACGCAACGGGACAGCAGATCCTCAGCTCAATAAGACCTACCTACAAAAGCTACTGCATTAGCGAGTACAACCTATGGTAATCACCGCAAAATTCGACCTAGAGATGACACAGAAAGATACAGACAACGCAATTGTCTATTACAATCTTAATAAAGTCATCTGTCAATAACATTGTCTTCTGCTACTAAAAGATAGATAAGAAGAAAGCTCAAGAAGCAATTAAGGAGCTAAGCAAGGAATACCAGATAAGTACCCTTAGCGAGCTAAAATAGTTCCTAGGAATCCATATGTTGCGCAATCATAGCCAGAGGCTCCTGTAGCTATCCCAGGAAGCCTATATCGAGAGGATAGCTAACCAGTATGAGATAGATCTCAAAAAGGGCGTCTTCCAGACACTCCTAAGGCAGAATCGGAACTCCTCCCTACCGATCACCGATCGATCCGTCTGACGCGTCCGTCCCCCAAGACAGACCTACTAGTCCGTCCTATATCCCTACCAAGAGAAGCAGCTTCTACGATGCTATATCAGAGACCAGTACCTATATAGCACAAGGAGCAGAGCAATCTACTATGGAGGAGATAAGGAAGGAACGAACGGTAGAGGGAGAGACAAAGGAATACGCGACAAAGGACGAGACGACGGAAGAGGCGGTAGAGGTAAAGCGCAATCATTTATCTGTGCCAGCGATGCATCATTTGCGGACAATTCCGTCGACAGAAGGAGCTCGCAAGGATACATTATAAAGCTATTTAGGGGACCGATCGCATGGAGAGCAAATAAGCAGGATACGGTGACTACGTCAAGCATAGAAGCCGAGTTGTTAGCCCTATCTTAAACAGCAAAAGAAGCTATCTTCACCAGCAGGATGTTCAAAGCAACTAAACGAGCCCTTAATTATCAAATACGATAACACCCAGACGCTCCAACTAATCACAGAAGACACGGCAAAGCTAATCACAAAGCTCCGACACGTTAACATCTATCAACACTGGCTACGTCAGAAATACGCAATAAGACGAGTACAATTTCAATGGACAGCAATAAAGGAGATAATCGCTAATAGACTTACAAAGGCCCTGCCCAAGCAGAGGTTTCAAAGCTTCGTTAATATAATTGGAATGGTAGATATTAAGGAGCGGCTGGATAAGGAGAAGCAACTAGAGGACCTAAGGGAGAAGGTTAGGGCGAGAAGGAAGGATTTAGATGAGATTATAGTTTAATTGACATATTAACGGGCACAAGAAGGTAGTTAGCTTTAACCTCAAAGAGCTTGAAGCTAAGGGGGTGTGTTAGATAATCTGTATTCTCTAAGGCGTGGGACACGTGCACGAGTCACGTGCACGGGGCACGTGCATTGTAAATCTCTTCAGAGCCCCAGGGGCCCTAGGTCAAGACAACATGGACATCAATCAACGATCAAGTCAAGATCATCAATCAATCAACCCATTGCATCAATGAACCCCTCTATCTGAATTATCTGACACCTGTAGTGAACATCCTTGCGTTTTGCACTCGGACCCCTTTCTCACTCTACATACTTCTACTGTAAGACATCCGTCAACTCTAACCCTCTTTCATGCTCGTTGCTATGACTGTTGAATGAACGATGCAGCCTCATTCTCGTCTTCTCACTCTTCCAGTGGAGCTTCGTCCGTGCATTTACGAAATTATTTCCCTCCCGCTTCTAACATGCCATCAATCAAGACTAATTGCCTTTTCTCGCATAACTTTCCATGTCCCGAACATAGCAACCTCATTAAGGGATCGCTTACAAACTCTGTCATCACAGCTGCTTGGAGCAGTCCGCTACCTAACCATCACGTTGAATCTTTCACTGGAACCAAGGGTTTTCGATATCCTGGATTCATCTCTCCAGGACATGGGCCTCGAGCAGCTTACTCTCACCATCCGGAAACCCAGGCCTGTGGAGTCGAACAGAGGCCCAGAGAGACCCTTCCTATCTGCTTCGAGCGTATCCGTATAATAACAAACTCCATTCGATTTGAAATCTGAAGCAATATATCTGCCGTGCCCTTTCGAGACCGTCGAAGGTGAAGCGGTTCTCTATCCTTCACGATGGCTGCTACCGCAGCACATAGTTTGCGCAGTTCTCCCGGGCCCTGAAAACCATTATGAAGAGTCCTGAGCATAACTGACTATTGGGATGTTTCCCTACACGCAGAAAGGAACTGTATCGAGCTAATTTCGATACGGCGCTAATTTCATGTCTTTGAATGAAGTAGGGCTGTACCATAACCGTATCATCCTAGGGTACTTCAGAATTCCAAGCGTGGAGGATAGTGTCCTCAAAGCTGCGTGATGTTCTGATTATCTATATATCCAGCTTCCATTGGGCAAATAGAAGCAATGCACTTTTCAAAAGCACTTCGGACGTATCCAGCGTAGCTCACCGGCTATTCATTGTAACCGGCTCTCCAGATATAATTTTTCCCTGCAAACCCTCTGGCTTGCTGCGTGTATCAGTCACAAATCTAATGCTAACTTTCTATGACAGGTAAATCTCTGCTACTTGTTCTACCTACCACCTCACTATTATACTCTGTATACGTTGGAACGTCATTACTAGATTCCACTAAGACTATCACTAGCTCCTCCCAAAGAGATAAGCCTTCAATATGGCTTGCTAGCTATGTACATTTCTATATTTGCAATCCAACCTTACCGGACAATACGGCGAACTTGATATCTACTTTTCAAGGCAGATCGATTCCTTGGCGTCCCCCAACTGGGTTGCTCAAAGTTCGATTATTTAAAGTTCAGATGCAGAAACTTTCTAAGTCTTGGTGTGCGCATCCAAATTGCGAAACAGTATCTATTAGTCAAGACATCAGCACAGTGAATAACAGCGTGAATAAACTCTTTCGTCACTAACGATCGCAAACGAAGATCTCCCATACATTTTACAGCATTAAAATCTATGCCAGATGGTTCTTATGTCCTGCCTGTGTGGCCTTTTTGCCAGCGTTTTACAAAACCTAGTCGCATCCTGTGTCAAGGTACACAGCTTAGTCCGGCATAAGATGACAAGAACTTACTCTTATGGCTTTACAAATCAATTCTTCTATCCGAACATTCTACTAATCATTTGATTGCATCGTCTATTCGAAATAGCACGGTCAAAATTTCTTTAAAGAGTTTTTAGCTTATGCACTACGAAGTTGTGCTCTTTCAAGCCAGGCGATTAACAAAAGCGTCATAGGATGAACGGCCTTCCAGCCGAACTATCACTACAAATTGTAAGCTACCTCGAAGATACTGCTTACTTCTATAACGTCCTTGTGTCAAAAGAATTTCGCAAGGCCGCAATTCAATATTTGTATGGCTGTTTTCGAGGATGCAGTCCAAGTTTGCAGCTACAGGCTTTCTTGCAATTCTTTCTTCGATGCCCGGATTCGAATTGGGTCCTAAAGACGGTTTCTGCTAGGTGCTTACAGGGTTCGAAACGGTCAACAGCTAAACCCCTTAATATTATAGGTTAAGTCCTAAAGATAATTAGACTACCAAATCGGGTCACACAACTATCTAAGGAAGTTCTTGGACACGAGGATTCACAGCTTACTCTATTGCTTCCTTTAATGCCAAATTGGAGAACCTGTGCCTTTAACTTTCAACAATAGTCTCCTCATTCGGTATATCCTCTTCGCTCGCTCTTTTTGAGCTTATGACTATACCTTCCTTATTGTCATCACTCAAGGAACTTTCTCTTACCTTTCATGGTCGACCTAACGTAGGAAAAACCATGGAGTTCATCTGCTCAATATTCTGATTCCCTATTTTAAGGAAGGTAGCATTTCATCATTTAGTTCTAGGCGATCTACCGTGCTAGACTTGCCTAGAAGGTGTCTCTAGCATTCAAAGGATAACACCAGACCACTGTTTTCTGAATGGCATCATATTAAGAAATCTGCTGGTAACATGCAAAGCCCTCCACGAGTTTTCTTGGACATTTGGAGACATGGATCATTTTAAGGACCTAGCCGGCTATTCAGAAATACCTCTTTGTGATTTTTCAACGCTTCGACCTACAGAAAAATTCCTTAGAGAATCTAAATATCAACAGTCTTGACAATTTTGTCAATAGTGATCAAGTCACAGGAGAACATCTTTAGCACTTCTAGCATTCGCTCTAGTCTCAAGAGACATATCTGAACCGGTCTCAGGTTATAATAGAGCTGCCCACACAATCATTTTATTACCAATTTCGACCAGGGCGGTGTCTATCTACTTGGGAAGATTATCAGTAGGGATTCACGACATCGGAAGAGATCAGCAAAACCCGCGAGATACTTGCGTCTTCATTGAATGTTATGCTAAACTTAGAAGTTCTGGAGGTAAGGCGTGTAGGTGAAGTATGAGCCCGCTTGGTACATTGGCAATATAATGCTTATCGAAAGTTTTCAAGCAGAAAATGGTAAGCACTGCTTCTGATATTTACAGCCTTATAGGATCATGGTGATGGTTTATTTAATACTCTTTCGCTCTAACATATAATTTACCGCATGGCCTAAATACATGTGCTAACCATTTTCTACAGAAGGATATAAGTTTCTTAAATATTGACCACCGTAGGATATGGCGGGCGATCTATCGTCTTCATCGGAACTGGAGATTATGATACCGTCACCAGATATGCGAAATGATTCATTGAAAGATTTAGTGGCTTGCAATAATAAACCTAGGGTTTCTTCAGCGGATGGGGAGGAGTTGCTGAGTGTTGTCTTCCAGGGGCCTTTGGCTATTGAAGGAGAATCCATGTGTGCATGCATGCATCTCAAACCGAGTATGCACTCATGCAATCTGTCGTATGCATTTATCCTCCAACTACCAGCCAGCGGATATCTTTTTTATTCTTAAACATCTGTGGAGCTCTTACTGGCCTCCGTCTCAATTATCTGCAGTGCTATAGAACATATCCGTCTCCGATTTCCCGACAAAATTAATAGGCCTACAAGCATCGTTAAAAACGCTCTAGAAGAACACTTATCACGTCGTCGAAGCACAAGTGGTTCGGTACGTATTAAAGAATATCTCATTCTCATCTCGTCTCATTCCATTATATACATACATCCGTTCGCCACCCCTTGTTCAACTCTATCTTTGCTCCCCTCATAAGAAAGCACGGCCATCACCTCTCATATCATCCAAGTAACAATCTAAGGGCTCCACGGGTAGCCAACAGTCAAACAAGCAAGCAATACTAGCCAAACGCCAATCCAAATGCAAACTCATTGCCGCAATCATGCAGGAAGAGAGAGCAGTGAGCAAGAGACATAGCTCTAGCAATGCTGCACCAAACCGCCGACCGAGGAAAAAATTACAAGAAGCGAAAGGGTGAAGGGAGATCAAACTTTTCTTACAACACGGTCCCGCAGCCCACCTCTCTCTCGTCCATTAGTGACCGTCGCGGTACTTCAAACCCTGGGGCTGAGCCGCAACGACCCGTTCATGATAACGGCCACCGGCTTCTCAGCCCCTCCATCCACCGCCCGTACAGCACGTCGGCCAACAAGCCGGCATGCTCCATCCCCGGCTGCACATGGCCCGGTAGCTTCTTCTCATCGAGACCACCGATGCTATATTCGCGCTCCAGGCCTAGCCCCACGGCGCCAGACCCAACGATCGCGCTCTGCCGCCGACGATGATGCGACTTCAGATGCGGGTTATTCTGCGCCATGACGAGCTTCGGCCCCTTCTGCGGCGAGCCCGTATGCGGCGGCGTATGCGTCGGTGTCGGCGTCGGTACCGACGCGTCCTCAACCGCGCGGCTCTCACACACACGCGTCGCGCCCGACAGCGTCGTGCCCGACAGCGAGGCCTGGACAGCCGGCGCGGCGGCCGGCGTCGCGGCTTTCACGGGGCTGGACGGCACGAACGAGACGCCCAGCGCCGAGGCCAGCTTCGAGTCGCCCTGGATCCGGTCCATGATAGATCTGAGGACCAGGAACTCGCCTTCGGGGTCTACGCGGTCGAGGCCGGCCCATGCTTGTGCGACGCGCGCGATGGCTTCGCGCTGGGTTTGCGAGCCGCTCTGCGCGTAGCTTTCTTGGAAAGCTGGGTCGAGGACTTTGCCGTAGGCTCTGCGGCCGAGGAGCGCTTCTTTGGTGATTAGGGTGCGCGGGTGACCTGATGGTGGGATGTTCTCTTGGTTGGTGTCTGCAGGATGCGTGGAATTGGGTGGGGAAGGCCGGAAGGTCGGTGCCTGTGGGTTTGGATGGAAGGAATGGACGGGTGGGTTTGAGCAGAGCGCGGCTCTTCGCTCAGCGGAAGACACACGCTTGAATTGGCGGACTGTGGAGGGGGAGTTGCCAAATGAGAGATCAACACCTAGCGGATGCTTCTGCTGTGGTTGCTGATTGCTCACCCGCCGCGCTGTAGGCGTGGAAGATGAGGGGACGCGAATGGCGGTTGCTGCGGAAGCTTTACGCTGCGATGATTGGCGGTGAGGTGTTTGACGCGGGGATTGAGTGATCTCGCCCAGCGGTGTAGCATTGAGGTCTAACCGTTGCATAAGAGACTCGCAGGACTCGCTGTCGTTCGAGGGTACACGAGCAAGCTTGCGTCGTTTCGAGGTATGACGAGTGGGCGCGATTGTTGCTGGCTTGATGGTATCGAAGACCCATTCGTCTTGTTCATCGCGTGGGGAGATATCGTGCCTGTAAATGTTAGTTAAAACCTTGTATCCGTGATTATTTGAGATTGACATATACTGACATTGTCTCCTCATAGTATTTCGGATGTGATGTCTTCTCCTCTTGGGCATCATACATCTGTTTCCGTTCAATAAGTTCACGCATCGCCTCTACCTTCCCAGCACGTTGGATGAATTTATGCCGTAGGAGCTCCTTTGCTGTGGGTCTTCGATCCGGATCCTTGATCAAACATGATGCTACGAAATCCTTGAACTCCCGACTCCAATTGTTCCCTTCTAATCGAGGAGCAGGCGCTTTAGGTATCAAGAATAGCACCTTCATAGGATGTGTGCCTGCATTTGGTGGCTCTCCATTGGCTAGCTCCATAGCAGTGATACCTAATGACCAAATATCTGCCTTAAAGTCATAGCCCGCCTCTTGTATGACTTCCGGCGCCATCCAGAAGGGTGTGCCCACAAAGGTCATACGTTGTGATTTGATATTCGTCAATTGTGCTGCTACCCCAAAATCCGCAATCTTGACTTTTCCGGCCTGTGAAAGAAGAGTGTTTGCGGCTTTGATATCGCGGTGGATCTTTCCGGTCTGATGGAGGTAGTCGAGGCCTTGTAGGAGTTCGCGGCAGACAATGGCAATGTGAGCTTCACTGAATGGTCCGGGTTTCAGCTATTTGAGTTAGCCCTTGCACCCTTTCTGGTTTCTTCTAGCAAAATATACCAAGTCTAAGCAAGAACCTCCACCTAGATATTCCATCACGATCCATAGCTTGACACCTTTCACGAAGCTAGTCTTATATTGTGTAACGTAGGGACTGGCGCATGTGCTGAGGAGAGAGATCTCCTGCTGGATTTCTTGTAATTCATCTCCGCTACCTTCCAGGTCGATCTGTGGAGTCGGTCAGAAGCGGACAGGAGGTTGGTTGTTGCATTGCCCAGTGACAACATACATGCTTAATAGCAACGAGGTCGCCGGTAGACTTCTCGATAGCTTTGTACACTACTCCAAAGCTTCCACCTGTGCTTATTGTTAGCGGGTATCATTCAATTATCGAATTTAAATACTTACTGCCCAATTCTTCGAGTACCTGGTAATTGTCGGCCATTACGCGCTTTGTTAATAGTGTTGTTGTATTATTATAACGAAGGCGCACAGAGACTCGGACCCCGATCCGGTGTCAGGTTGAGAAGAAGGACTGCTGTCACTTTGGAGCAGAGACGATCTAGCAATAAGAGGGATGAGGATGGAGCTGGTGAGGCATAAGATGCTATATGGTCGCGATGATTTGCGAGTGTATTTGGCGACCCTATCGATAAATGGCATGACAACCGCGCGTAAGCCCCAAATAATACACGAACGTTTTCTGGGTTTCACCTTGAAGACGGAAACGTGGTGAGGGCATCATTTGGAGACTCTGATTTCAGTTTTACAAAAACTGTTCTTTTCATAGTTGTGCTACATACTCCTGGTGGTGTTGGTGAGAGAGCGCTTCCGTACCTGCAGTAGCATTCTCTTGCCCTGGTCGCCTTCTTGCTGGGCTTCCGCAGCAGTTCGATGCAGGCTTAGGGGCCTGCATCCTTCGCGATCAACCAGTGAAATGCGCCACTTGCCCAATCTCCTTGAGGTTACCTGGTTGTTCCAGGGTCATCAGGTCTGTCCTCCACTCCGCCATAGCCGTAGTAAACACACTACCTTTTTGGGCGAGCATCCGCATTTACCCACAGACCTGGATATCCATCAAATTGCGGCTTCCGAGGGGCCGCACACCGTCAGCAGCATCAAGTTTCTCGATTGCTGCATGCTAGAGGTGTTGGAAGAGGATTGCGCAATGGATGAACCAAAACCGAGTTGATCTACAATAATAGTTTGACGGCGGGTAAGGCCCGGACAACATCCACACCCTCTTAACCGCTTTGCTATGGCGTCCTTTTGAGGGTTTCCTTAATATTTATAATGATGGGTACTATTCCAGAGATTCCAAGGCACTCACGAGAAGGGATCCAGATGGATGAGGGGAGGCGCTCCCCTCAATCCCGGAAACGTGCTCGATGGAGCATGCAGGGGTACGAAAAATAAAATTTTTACCGCCTCTTTCTAACGCTCACCTCGGCAAGCCTCAATGGCATGGGATTCATGAAATTCGTAGCAATATAACCACCTCGTAATTCCTAGGGTGGCACACGTTTGCATTCCCACTTTAGAGTTGAATTGTCCGATGAGTAGCTCGGTCAACAAGCAAAGCACTCTCTTGGAGCAGCATCCCGCGCCACGGCGTCTTTTTGTTTCGGAGTGTTGGTGCCAAGGGGTAGGTGCTCAGACCATGTTGCGCAAGCAAGGAGCGGTGTGGTGATTCCAAAAAAGGCCGGTGCCCCGCCGGAACTAAGAGGGAATATACGCTCGATCTCCCGCCTCTTTCTCTTCAGCTATGTCCTCTCCAATGCACCTGGAATGGGTGTCTGTTCCGCTGGCCCCAGCCTCCTGACGGTGTGGGTTTCGTGGCTGAAAAGAGGACTAGTGCTCAGGGTTCTCGGTGTGCCCATAGCATTGTTTGCTTGGCACCTGGAAGTCTATGGTTATTCGCAGACCTCGCTTGTTCTCCAACGACTATCACAACGAATACGATTCCCAACTTTGTTTCTCTTCCTCCAAGACCATGATATGAGCCACTTCTTCTTTGTAGGAGGAGCAGACGTTATGGACCATCTTACTGAACAGAAGACTAGGGCCATGCGTAAGCGCGCTAGCACCCAAAATGAGGTCGGTCGCTTTCCTGCCTCAGGGGTCCCATCAACCCCCATGGCACCGCCCCCAGCAAAACAATTTGAAACACCATCCAATTCTACAACAACAAACACTCTCTCTGAATTATCATCCATCCCTTCCACTTGCAACTCCGACTCCATGACATACTCAGAGGTCACTAAGCAAGGGAAGCGGCTTTCCCTTCATTTTCCCTTTCAACCTGCTGCAGGCAGCACATCGCCACGATCCACGCCACGATCACGACCGCAATCATGGATAACCACGCCCATAACATCACCCGAAATTGCCCCATCTCCGACTGAGGGCAATTTTCTTACAGTTTTAGCAGCTCAGGAGCGCCGTGTGTTCGAGCTGAAAGAGGAACTCGTCAAAGCTGAACAGGACTTGGAACAGCTCAAGAGACACTGGGCCACACACGAAGCTATGAAGAAACGCAACGACGTTAGGCGTGTTCAACAGCTTCAACCTCTTACTACCCCCTTTCCCAACTTCACCGCCGCCGAGGACGGTGATGAAGATGGGTCATCGGTGTGGTTGCAGAAAGAGATGGAGCGGAGAAAGGCACTCCTCAGTAATACAAAGACATCCCAAAGGAAGGTCTTCAGTGGATCACGTCACACAAGGACTTTGTCATTACTGTCACCAGACAAAACAAACTATTCTCCATCTTTCCCCCAACCAGCCGACATTCGTCAATCGCTAGACGAGCAAGTCAAACGTGCGCCACTAGCACGATCCTCCACGACACCTGATATCGCCACCCAAGTTGCCAACACTGTTAAAGACGATAAGTATGATGTGGGGGGCATACAACGCGATGTTATCCTACGAACTGGAAAGCAAATGGCTTCTGACTTCAAAGATGGCCTCTTGACTTTCATTGAAGATCTTCGTCAAGCTACAGTTGGTGAAGAAGCAATCAATGGTGTACAAGGAAATGCCCCAGACGCAGCAAATGGCCAGCAAACAATCAAACAGCAGCCCGGTAAGGCAAACCAGAAAGGTCGTCCTACTCTCAACCGAGCAAATTCCTCGAAGGTGTCGAAAGATGAGACCCCCGACCTGATCGATATTGGAGGGTCTTTTTGGAAAGAGCATGGCTTGAATGAGCCAAGATCAACCTCTCCCGCCAAGGCGTTAGAAGGTGGCAGAACGCCTCAGAAGGTAACCCAAAAGCTCAGCGATGATTTCGAAGACAGCTGGGATACCTGGGACACGCCGAATGATAAATACATAGCTGCTTCAAGCGGCAACAGTTCCGACTCTGACGGGCCTGCTTCTCCAACCTCTGCTAGAAGCAGCCCGAGAACTAGCACAAGGTATGTACTACGTCGTCTCCATTCTCAACCTACGCTCACTAATTCAGCTCCGCCGGTTTCTCAACACCAGCTTCTGAACCACCAGCACGTCATGCTAACCGTGAATCGATTCCGTGGCCAGCACTCACAAAACTCTCACCAACCCAGCTAAAGCGCACAGCATCGCATTTAATGAAGGAATGGGAAAAGACTCTGACGCCTCCGCCTGAGTCACGACAGGCTACGGCAAGTGGTGATTACATTGGAAGATCACCTTCTCCAGTTAAGAAAGATTGACACGGAACGACATGAGATCAAGCGTAACACGACATCACGCAATCGAGACGAAAATTTCTATTCAAGGCGGGTCGTGAGTTTTGATTATCATTTTGACAGCTTGAGTAGACTCTATTTCTGAGATTTGTCTCGAGGACATGAAGAACGTCGTTTCCTGTTCATATTCTCTCTTTTAAGATATTGGGTGGCACTGGATAGGAAGGGATTAGGTTATGCCAATAATAAAATATCTGAAATCATGCTGTCTCCCAGTGAATATGTACGCGTACAAGTTACCCCTTTACTAACGGTGTTGTACTCCTGCTCCTGCGGCACTGCATCGGAACGCCGGCGGTAAGTCCCGCCTCCGCAAACCAAAAATGTTTCCGAGCGGTCGAAACACCATCGAAGCTTTCTTCAACGCCAACCGTCGCAATCGCACAACGACCGCATGATGGCTCTCCCAGGAGGCATGCCACCCGGAATGGGCATGGGTGGAGCAAATGCTGGCATGTCAGAGCAGGAACGGCAGATGGTCAAATACGTGCGATTCCCAACACCTAATCCTAAATCTGAGTCCGCCACAATGCGAAGGAAAGTGGATGCTCAGAAACGAACCAACGCTGACGTTACTTCTACGAACAGATGCAAATGGGCATGGAAAGCTGCGTCGGCAAGACCATCATGTCTGGCGTCATGGGCGCTGGCTTAGGCGGCATGTTCGGGCTGTTCATGAGCAGCGTAAGCCCTCCTCGTCCTCCCCTTTCCTCTAGACTAGACTAGGCCCTCCTCTAACTGCAAACTCCCTACCAGATGCGCTACGACACCCCCCTCACGCCCCAAGGCGCCGAAATCGCCTCCCTCCCCATCCGGCAGCAGCTGCGACAAGGGCTGCGCGAAATGGGCCGCGCCTCCTACTCTTCGGCCAAAAACTTCGGCATGGTCGGCGCTATCTTCTCGGGCACCGAGTGCTGCATTGAGGGCTTCCGGGCGAAAAACGACCTGTACAATGGCGTTGCGGCAGGGTGTATCACGGGCGGCGCGCTGGCGGCGAAGGCGGGACCGCAGGCTGCCGCTGTGGGGTGCGCGGGTTTTGCGGCGTTCAGTGCGGCGATTGATTACTATATGCGGATGCCGGAGGATGAGAGGAGTAGGCCGATTGCGTAGAGATGGGAACGGAGAGGGAAAGGGGAATCTTCGCTCTACGTTTTGAGGATAGAAAGAGTGGGCGTTTTTGGCTCGGCTGGGTTTGCGTCTGGGCTATACTTGTTGAGTTCTCCATTGGAATATTGCATTGGGTGGCGCATATGGATAATACAATGTCTGTAAAGTATTGTATCATATTATCCACCGCAACTTGAGAGCATTTCACAAGATATTATAGAGTTTATGAAAGGAGATCGGACAGTCTTGTCTTTTGGTTTTGGACACCACCCCATGATCTTATACCGTAAAGCTTTAATCCTAAGAGGTAATAGAACACTGCCATGTGGGCCAACTAAGGATATAGCAGTAGATACAGCCTTTCCAATCCTCATATGATCGCTAATATGTGTTTAGGTGCTCATTATTAATCAAGATAAATACAGCCAGCGAGTGGTCAAAATATAGAGAAAAAAGGGTTGAAGGGACTCAATATTCTACCTTAGATAAGTAAAGTTCTTCTGTGTGAAATAGTATAGCCTTAGAGTGGGAAAAAGGAGGTATTTATTAGTTAGAGAAGGGAGGAAAAGATATAATCAGCTACCCCCGAAATCGTCCCGGACTTGTCACCTACCAGATTGTAGGATCAATCTTGGTTACCCAGGCAGCGATATCTGAGACTTCTATACGCTTCCTATCTCAGCCTGTCTCAACACCCCAGATCTCACTATCCAGCTTTCCAACTTCTTCAGCGCCCCATGGGTTCCAAGGTTTGCCGTTGATCTCTTCGATCAGCTCTCGGTTCTCATCAAACCAGAAGTACAACGGGGTAACATGAACGGGTCAGACGCCCTCCCTACTAGGGTGGTACACAAAATAACCCAGCCCTGCTATGTTACTCGGGGCTCGCTTATTTATCTCTCCATACTAGCAGGGGGGCGTCTGACCCGTTCATGTTACCCCCTTGTAACTACGCGGAAACTTGACGCCTAAATTTAAAGAAACCTAATAAGCTACAGGGCCTATAAGGCTTTAATAGTAAACCCTTAATATATAGCGAGCTAATATACTACGCTTTTATAAAGCTACGGACAGGTAAATATCTTAAATACGTTCTTGTCACGGGACTCCCCCGTGACACCTTACACACGTCCACTAGTTTCCACCGACTCAGCAATTAGAGACTAACCGCGAGATGGCAATCTAACGGCAATCTACGGTATTCTGCCATATTCTGCCAAGTCTACTAAATCCTGCCAAGTTCTGCCAGGACCACTACCCAAATCCTATTCTGCTCTGTGCATATATTAATTAAGCAACCAAGTTAACAATATACACCCTTTCTTCCTATTTTCTTACCTTTTTTCCTTATATAACGTCTTAACTTTATTATATAGTTTATATATATAGCTTAATAATTGTCGGTATATATTCGTTCCATATATCACGTGCGTAAGCACGTGATCTACGCGAGACGCGTATATGTATCATCAAGACGTGTAGATAGAACAAGGAAGAATCCACTAACAACACCGCATAGTACATATCATTACGATATATGTATTCTGCATGTTGTTAATGCATACTAACACTGATCAGTGAGCGCGCACAGATCAGGAAACACGCAGATAGCTTGGAAGACAGTTATACTGTCCACCTTATAACAGATTGGAAGATAGTTGTACTTATCTACCTTTTGTATTAGCCTATTTCAGTTAAAGAGAAGAAGAGAAACCACCTAGGAGTACTTATCTGGTATCCACAACGACTTCTAGACATCTTATTCTATCTATTTTAGAAGAATTACTGCGCAAGAACACTTTACCCTACTTAAATAACTTAAACCGCCTCCTTAACCGCCTCCTTAACCGCCTTCTCAACCGTTCCCCTACCTTTACCCTATAAACACCCTCACCCTTACCCTTATCTACCCAAATAATACACAAAACACAAGATGTCAGGAACAGAGAAAAACTGGGAGAAAGAAGTAGCTAAATAAGAAGATGGAATTAACCTAACGGAAGTTACTAAGGATGAGCTAACCAACTATATATAATGCAAGATATACATATACACGGAGATATATGGCCAGTACTAGTTAGACTTAACACTCTAGGAATTATTCCAGGGAAATTTCAAGGACTTTACGGTTGATACCTTCACGAAAATCCCCTTACACTGGCTTTAATAACTACGCGATTGTCTAAACAGTAGAGGAGTATGGGTTAATACTAACTATAAACGAGGTAAATCACTCCCTTAATCTTTATACAATATAGCACAAGAAGAGGACCAAATGGAATGGACTAAAGAAGAAATAAACGCACTTAAGAAAAAGTTTAGCACTAATATTAAGTTAAGAAGTATTAAGTATTATAAGACACATGGAACTTTGGAGGAGCAATAAGTAAGACGTTTCTTAGTGCCTATACTTTCCACTATACCCTAATCTATAATTACCTTTACCTTTATACTATCCGTTACGCCTTAACCTATAATAATATAACAACTCTACGGACAACCTATGGACAAAGAGAACCGCCCTGTCACTATAACCAGCTATGGAAAGGAAATTGCGAATGCAGCTAAGATATATACGGAGGAACAGAAATATGGTGGCATAAATAAAAGCCTTAACTACAAATTAACAATATTCTATAACATCTATAATTAAGCGGATGTACCCTAAGAAGCTTACCTTAAAGCATTCCCTACTATATTAAAAGGACTAGCTTTAGACCACTTCTATATAAACCAACTGTCCCACCTATTATTTGCCAAAGCTTGCGAGCACCTTTGGAATTTCTTTAAAGGACCAGGATTTTAACGCAAGAATCTGGATAAATGGAATACTATTACACTTATAACAGTAATGGTAGGAAATATAGACAAGTCTATAAGCGAATATCTCTAATTGCTAATCCATAGACTTTGTTAACTACAGCATGGCCTTAGACCTACCTTATAAACCATAGACTTCCTTTATAACAAAATCGTCACTTCTTGCCAGGGAATACTAGTATGTAAATATGCAGTCTTTGACCTACTAGACAACCTTAGAGCCCTTATTAATAAACTTTAATCATCTATTATAGTATATAAGAAAGAGCATGCAGAGAAGACATAAGCTTTCTTTATAGACCAACAATTCTATAGAAGAGACAACAACTACAACTATAATAACCGTAGTAACCGCAGTAACCCCCTATATAACCGCAACCGACAGAAACCACGTTGCTTTGTATATAACAAGAAAGGATGTCGCTTATAGAAATATACTAAGGAGGAGTAAGAAGAGTCCAAGACTAAGTTTAAGAATAAGTTTAAGGACCGCTTCTAGGAATGAATGAAGCAATATATTATAGACTATAAAGGCGACGATGATAAGGACAATAATAAGGATGATGAGATTACCAACGCATTTAACACTTTAGTAATTAACATAGACCCCAATACTCTACTAAATAAGAACAACCAGGCCATAGTATACTATACTTTATATAGTAAGATTAAACTAGATAATATGACCGCTATAGCTTTAGAACTAGCCAACAGAGCTTATAGCCACGCAGTTACAACTATTAATACTATAATAGATATATTCCTTACTAACACAGACCCATTTGCGTATAATACAACCTCACACTACACCTCCACAAAGTTTATGGGTGTAATAATCAACACCAAAGCCTCTGAACGTTCTATAGTAGGATATAGTTAGTTTCTTGCACTTCAGAAAATTAACAAAGTACAGTTAAATAAGTCCATAAGAGGCACAATTAGTATATAGTTTGGAATAGGTTCTATATCTTCTATTAGTTCTATTAAGGTAGCTACACCAATAGGTATAGTAGAGTTCTATATTATTAAAGTTAACACCCCTTTCCTACTTTACCTAGCAGATATGGACAACTTATGAGTGTACTTTAATAACCTAAAGAATGTCCTAATAACCCCCTTAAAGACCGTACCAGTTGTACGCCGATTTGGACACCTATTTCTACTATAGGATACCTTATTACATGTATTTATTACAGAGTCTTTTAACCAAAACCCATGCTACTTAACTGATGTAGAATTGCGACGCCTACACCGACGCTTTAGATATCCGTTAGTAGAGCGACTTAAGAGAATATTAGACCGCGCTAGCTATGAAAATAATACTAATCAAAAAACCCTTAAGTATATTACCCGCTACTGCTTGTACTGTTAAAAGCACGGAAAGTTACTAGGCAGATTTAGATTTACCTTAAAGGACAACATCAATTTCAACTACTGCATTATTATTAATATTATGTACATCAACAGCAAGCCTGTACTTTATATTGTTAATAAAGGCACCCGATTTTAAACAGGCAGATAGCTATAGAATATTAGCGCTAAGTATATATAGGACATGTTATAAGCGTGCTAGATTAATATATACCTAGGCCCCCTAGATATAATTGCATATAACGCAGGAAAGAACTTCATTAGTAGAGAGTTTAAGCAATACGCGGTTAACATAGGCACTACTATAAGGAGCGTACCGGTTGAAGCTTACAACTTAATTGGCATGGTAGAGCGTTACTACGGCCCCTTGTGATGTATATACCATATTATCACTTCCAAGATACCAGGAATTAATAAGGATATAGCACTATAAATGGCCTTTAAAGCAATTAATGACTTCGCAGGACTAAACGGCCTAATACCTACACTATTAGTATTTAGAGCGTACCCCCAAATAATAGAGTCCGACGCACCTTCACCTATAGTGACATAGCGTGAAATTGCATTCAAGAAAGCCATAGAGGAAGTAAAGAAGATACGAGCGGAGTGCTAGGTCGCAGATGCACTTAATATGCGTAATAGCCCCAGCACTACTGCAATTTATAATCTACCCCATAACTCTTTAGTACTGGTCTGGAGAGAAGGTAATATAGGACAACCTGGATACTAGGCAGGACCATACAACCTACTAAATATTAAAGGAGAAACGTGTGCTGTTAACCTACCTAGCGGCCCTATGAAGTTCCGCAGCACTGCTGTTAAACCGTACTTAATAGACCCTAGAAATATTTAAGTTAAAGATATCTAAGTTAACGGCACCTAAGTTAACAATATTCTAGTTAACGAAACTGTCCGTATATACAAACTGTCTACAGAAACTGCCTCTATACAGAAACCGTCCCTTACTGAAACTAGAGAAGCATAACTACCTCACTAAGGAAGAGGAAGACCCCGCAAGCATCCCCTTTACGTTAATACTGCCGACATTACTGTATTCTTATAAGAGGATAGCAACTATAAGCAGTTTAAAACGTCCTGTTAAAAGGAAATTACAGAACTAATTAAAAAGGGCGTATTTAAGATAATTAACCCTTAGGACGTACCCGTAGGAGTTAAAGTCTTTAACTCACAATTTATAGATAAGATTAAGAACCCCAGTACTAATAAAGCCTTTAAGAAATTGAGACCCGTTATCTAAGTGTATAACAATCTTAAAAAGGGTATTGTACTAACCTAGTTACCTACTATTTAACAAGTCAGCCAACGCCTTATTCTATACATCGCAGCAATACTACAAGGCAATGGCACACAGTTATACCTACAAGATATCTTCTAGGCGTATATCTAGTCTCTTACAAAGCTGAATCAAGACTTCTATATCCAACCACCTTACGAATTGGGAAGCCAACTAGGCATCAGAAAGAACTCCATCCTAAAGGTAATTAAGCCTTTATACAGTGTTCCAGAAACAGGCAATTACTAGTTTATAACCTACTATAATTATTATATTAAGGAGTTAGATATAAACTCATTAATATACAACCCTTGCCTCTTATAGAGCAACACTCCCAACTACTTTAGCATTGTTGGCCTTTAAACTAATGATACTCTCTTTCTAGCCAATACCACCTTTATAGACGCGGAGCAACGACATCTAGAAAAGGCTCACTTTCTTACAAAAGAGCGTGAGTAACTTACAGTTAAACAGTCACTCAAATTCAACGGATGCATCATTTAACTCTCTTAGGAAGGCAATATCATAATAACCTAGGAACACTAGTGCAAAAACCTAAATACGGTTTACCTTAGTAAAATAGCTATAACCACGAGCTTAAGAGGCATTATCTGTAATACACTGACTATAAAGAAACAATACGTTGCACAACGCGCAAGAGGCGTATATATTGCCTCTATATATCAACCAGAAGCTTTCTTTAATCTCTCTTTTACCGCCTAGGTAATCAACCCTAAGAAGGAAGATATTACAGCACTTAATAAACAACTATAATTGCAGATCAATAACCTAATAAGAGGCCTTATATTTGTCAAATTGGATATTAATATATTACGCCTGCTTGCTTTTACTAACGCCTTATTCGCTAACAATAAGGACCTCTCGTCACAAATAGGATATATACTGGTATTAGAGGACGCGTTATATAGGGCTAACATTATTCACTAGTCATTAATTAAGTGTAAGAGAGTTACTAGAAGCGTACTAGCTTTAGAACTTTACGCAATAGCCCACAGATTTAATATTGGCGCCGCAATTAAGTTAACCGTTAAACAACTCCTATAGATCGAACTCCCACTTATACTTTACACCAACTTAAAATTACTCTATAAATGTCTTATTAAGCTAGGCACTACACAAGAGAAACGTTTTATAATAGACATTATATGTCTCCGTTAGTTATACAAGCGCAGAGAGATTACGGAAGTTAAGTAGATTAACGGTGATAGCAACCCTACTAACTTAATAACTAAGAGCAAGGCATCTATGGCTCTTAAGAAGTTAATTAATACCAATTACTTAGAACTATAGACTATAGAGTAGGTTAAACAAACGAACTAAGATTTGGCGTAGCGTTGTAACAATGCCATATTCTATGGACCCTGAATTTAACTAGCCAATTAGGATTTTCTATACCCGGTATAGAAAATTACTATTAGCTTGCTTACCACTAGCGCCTTGGCGACCCTTATAACATATCCACCTTCTACCCCTAACAACCCTTCTCCTTCTCCTTCTCCTTAGCTTAGTATCTTTATTAGACAGCAATTGTTATAAGACACCCCGTAACACCTTATATACGTCTACCTGTTTCTATGACCTAGTAATTAGAGACCAACCACAAGACGGCAATATAACGGCAATCTACGGCATTTTGCCATATTCTGCTAAAGTCCACCAAATCCTACCAAGTTCTGCTAGGACCACTACCCAAATCCTATTTTACTCTATATATATGTTAACCAAGCAACTAAGTTAACAATATATACCCTTTCTTCCCGTTTCCTTACCTTCTTTCCTTACGCAACGTCTTAACTTTATTACACAGTTTATTAATCCATAAGCTCTGGTTTATATAAACCGTTATAAGCGTTATGTGACTGGGATAGGATCGAAGGAGAAGCTATTACATATAGATAAGAAAAGCCCAGCTATTGCGTATATGCTATAAATAACAGGAATAGTACGATTTGGTTTCCTTTAGAGTTGCTCTAGTGTCGGTATATATTCGTTCCATATATTATATGCATAAGCACGTGATCTACGCAAGACGCGTATATATATCATTAAGACGTGTAGATAGAACAAGGAAGAATCCACTAACAACACCGCATAGTACATATTATTACGATATATGTATTCTGCACGTTGTTAATGCATACCAACAATAATATCTACTTTACTATATATTATTGTCGCTTATACTTACTCCGTAAAACTATATTACGTTAAACTTATACCTTATACTGCCCTACCTAGAATATAAAATAACCTAGAAAACCCTATATCTATAAAAGACGTATACTATATTTATTAAATAAATAAAGAACCTATAATAGGCGTTTGCGAAAACCCTAGCCTATTAAAAATCCCAATATTATAAAACAGTTAAATCTCTAAAGAAGGAAATTAAAGAAATCCGCTAAAACTTAATATCTACTATACCGTCGCCTCTACCTGTCCTTACTAGTATTAACCTATAAATACTAAATGGAAAGAACGCGTCTAGAACTAATTCCTTAACCTTAAATATACTAATTAATACCCCTATAAAGAAGCTAAATATCTCTCTAATCCTTTTGCCTATTTAGGTAAAAGGAGTAAGCTACGCTTCTTTTTTAACCAACTTAAGAACAAGCTAAACGGTAATATTAATTACTACCCCACTTCTAACAGTTAACTACGTTATGCTATAAATTGCTTAAAAGGAGACGGTATAGAAACTGTATATCCGTTCCGGCTAAGCACTATAAAAGAATTAGTTACTATATTTGAAGTATTTTATAGCAACCCTAATTAAACCGCTATAGTATAAAGGAAACTAAATAAGATAATATAAGGCTTTAAGAACTTCCCATTATACTTTACTAAGTACTACTACTACGCTAAAGAGACTAGATAGAATAAATCCGCCTTAATTAATCGCCTAATAGAATACTTAAACCCTAAATTAAAGGCATCCCTTATAGGAGTTAAGCTGCTAGATACTGTTACTGTCTATACTAACGTTATTAATGGCTTATATAATGACTTACTACGCCTTACCCTAAAATATACACCTTAATACTCTGCCCTTTAGCCACCTGGGACCCGCAAGGACCTAAATGCTATAACTATTAACGTTAGAACCCTTTCTTACTATAAGGGATCCTTTAAGCCCTTACTTAGGTGCATGTTTAAAGGCTCTTAGAAGCTGCTAAGGCTAGCCTTTAGCTAGCCCTTAGTACCTCCTTATAAGCTCCTTGGGCCTATAGCCCTTCCCTCCTTATTAGTTCGTCTCTATACTTAGGGTATTGCTATACCTACTCTTTACCATATCGTCCTCTTCCATCGACTCTTTTATAACTTATACTCGGCTTGCCTGCTCCCTACTATACACCTAAGTAATAGCCTTATACTTACGCCCTAAAAGGATCTATTAAATATAAATAACGCATTAAACACGGCCTTTATTTTAAGTGCGGAAGTATAACGGAACCTTATAGCAGTAACTACAGTGGGTCCTGTTATTGGGCTAGGTATATAGGTAAGAATAATTTAACAACGTAATAACAACTAGTGGAGTAGTTGCCTAACAGATTAACTCCAATTGTATTCTAAGATTCACTATAAGGAGAGAACTATCTATAGTAGGGACTGAGGTCCTTTAAATATATAACCATACTCCTAAGAAACCCTCTCTTATACGTAAGGTACGTGTTATACGTATTATACATAGACGTACACTGCGTATACTGCGTATAATATTATATAACTCGCTTACTATTCCTTATTACATGGTTCTACCGGTTTCATTTTAGACTATGCTTATATTAACCAACTAGCTTCCTCTAACTCTTCCCTAAGTAGTTATAATATTATACTTAAAGCGTCCATAATACTATCTCCCTCCTTTTTATCTTTATTCTTAAAGATTCCTAACATCTCTAAGTTGTTTACTAGAGGTGTAATATTTGTTTAATTAATCTGGTTAATATCCTTACTTATTATACCTAAAGCCTCTATTTCTTTATAAGCGCAACGTTGTGCTCGCACTGTAGCTGCCATACTATTACTTAGTGAGATAATGCCGTCTCCATATTCTCGTTGTGCGAAAGTAGGGTTAGTATGTATTGTAATAGCGAGCCCCTTGTCTTAACAACCCTTATCTTATTTAAAGTGTACTAAAGCAAACATCCGTTTTTCTTGTGACGTTTGTTCCGTTTCTAATGCTAAGTATACGCGTTCTATAACTTTTAATAGTCTTTAAGTTCCCTAAGTAACTTATTATAGGGTCTTGTATTTAATCTGCCACTATAAAGCTTAAGTCTAAGTTAGCCGCTACATGCGCCAAACTCTATTGTTCTACTAAGGAGATAGCTTGGGCCCTTAAGGCTTAGCGTCGCTCCTTTAAGTCTTAGTAGGTTGCATTCGCTTAGTTAACCCGTCTTAAGAAGGGTTATAAGAAGGTTTATTTTAAGGAATGGAAACTTATCTAACAGGGTCTATCTAAGCTAGGTAATAAGAGGGTAGAGCTTCCTAAGAAGGAAATAACTCTAAGTAACATAGTAGTTGCTTTTTATAGGTCCCCCTTAGGTGACTCGTCCTTTGGCGATCCTTTTTTAATACTCCCTAACCTGCTTTCTTCTAATACTCCTTTACCTTTCCTATAGCGTTCTCTAGGTTACTTAGTGGTTTTTAGGTAGTCTTACTATAGCCTATCTACTTTACTTTATACTACGTTTTATTATCTACGTCCTTATAACTAATAATCTTTAAAACTTGCTATTTATCCTCTTCCTGTCCTCTATACGTGTCTGCCTTATAGACTAGTGGCTTAATATTCCTATATGCTAGCTCTAGCATTGCAATGTATTATATAGGGTAGATCTTTATTTTAGCTAGTAGGTTTAACTTATATATAACTAATAAAATCCTCTACTTAATTTCGAAAGGTCCTAGTCTAACATAGTCTAACTTTTTACTTAGTTATCAACTCTTAAAACTTTTATATAGTAGCCACACTTTATCTCCCTGCTTAAGATCTGGTCCCTTAGATCTCTTTATATTATAGTACCTTTTCATTCATTCTTATACTAGTTTAGCTATTTCTTTAAGATTTATATAAAGATTTATTAACGTCTCTATTCTTTGCTTAGCTATACTACTCGTCTTCTTTACTTAATATGGCGATAACGATATTCTTAGTTTATATTTGTAATTTGCCTTAAATAGTAATGTCCCCATTCCTTCTTATAGTGTTGTATTGTATATAAACTATATAACTAGTAATAACAATACCCAATTATTTTATATATGGTTAATATAATGTCTTAGATACTATTCTAGTGTCTAGTTTAGTCTTTCTATTTATCCGTTTATCTACGGATAATATACTATAGAGGTTGCTGCGCGAACTCCTTATTCTGCTAGAAATACTTCCTAAAATACTGCTATAAATCTTAGATCCCTATCTAATATAATCTTATCTAGTGCTCTATATCTTGCAAACACTTCTTTTATATAGATTCTAGTGATATCCTCTGCTAATATCTCTTCTATGCATGCTATAAAGTATCCCTACTTTATTAGCTTATCTACTATTACTAAAATCGCGTTATAATCTTGTCCTGTAATAGGATCTTTTAACTTTAGTAACTTAATAATAAAGTCCTATAATATAACCTCCCATGGTCTTTTTAGTATTTTAATAGGTTATAGCCCTCCATATAGCTTATACCTTATTGGTTTATTCTATTAGCAATCTAGACATTTTCTTATAACTTATCTTACTAGTCCCTAGATTCCTTAAATAATATATTCCTTTTAAAGTCTTAACACTAGTCCTATAGACCTGTTATATCCTTGTATTATTCCCTTATGGAATTCCTTAACAAACTCTTCTATAATAGACTTAGGCATATATATTACCTCTCTGTTTTTGTATTACTCTGAGTTTAGATCCTCTGCCTATGCTTTTTAGATCTTCTATATCTAATTACTCTCCGGTAATTTATGGATTTAACTTTTCTTGGTTACTATAATCTTTGGATAATTATACCTAATTAATCTATCTTAATCCTTTTACAATAAAGCTCCTAATGGCTTTTTATTACTTTATAGTTTAGCTTTTCTACTTAGAGCGTCTACTTGTGCATTATCTGTACCCTTAATATGCTAAATTTTAAAATAGTATTCTATAAGCATTTCCGCCTATCTAACCTATCTTTGGTTAAGTTCCTTTGTTATTAAGAATTTTGTAAGGTTCTTATAGTCCGTCTTAACTATAAACGGTTTCTTTATGCCTTATAAGAATGCTCTCTATTCCTTAAGTACTGTAACTATACCTAATAACTTCTTGTTATAGATGTTATAGTTTAGTTCTAGTGGTGTTATCTTCCAACTATAGTACGCTACTAGATGCCATGCGTCCTAGTGCTTTTATAGCAAATATGCTTCTAGTGCAAAGTCTAATACATCTATTTCCATAACTATATCTAACTTTAGTTAATAGATCTTAAGGATTGGTTCTTAGGTAAACAACTCTTTAAGTTTCTAGAACAGCTTCTTCTACTTACTACCCTAAATCTATGGTTTCTCTTTCTTCGTTAATTAAGTAAACGGCTTAATATTCTTTAACTACTATATAATAAACCTCCTATAGTAGTTGCAAAACCCTAGAAACAACCTTAACTGCATAACGTTCTTTAGTTCTTGCCAACTCACTATGGCTTTAACTTTCTTTGGGTCTATACTAATTTTTCCTAGTTCAATAATAAATCCTATAAAATCAGTCTTTCTTATAAAGAACTTGTATTTCTTAATTGCTACTAGCATCTTTTCTTCCTATAGTGTCTTTAAGACCCATTTAATATATTCTCTATGTTCTTCCTTACTTCCTAAGTAGATAATAATATTGTTAAGATATACTATAACAAATTCATTAAGGTGTTCTCCTAACACACTATTAATTTGCTTTTAAAACGTTGCTAGTGCATTTATAAGCCCGAATTGTATAACTAATGGTTTATATAGTCCTTCCTTTAACTTAAAAGCTGCTTTCTATTTATTGCCTTCCTTAATTCTAATCTGATAGTACACCTACCTTAGATCTATCTTTATAAAGATTTACGCGTTGCCTATTCTATCTTAGATTTCGCTAATTAAGGGTAAAGAATACCTATTCTTTCTAGTAATGCTATTCAACTATCTGTAGTCTATACATATTCTAAGTTTTCCGTTTTTCTTTAGGATAAACAATACTGGATATCCTACTAATAACTACAATAGTTTAATATATCCCTTTTATAAGTTCTCCTAGATAAACTCTTTAAGCGCTACTAACTCTGTTTTAGTAAGCTTATAGATTGGAAAGAACTTTAGACTTATTCCCTCTTCCAATTCTATTTTATAGTCCTATACTATATACTCTAACAGCTTTTCACTTTCTAGTAACCATAACTTTTTACTATACTTGTGGTATCTCTTTAGTATATAACTTAAGCCTTATTTAGTCTCTTTATATATTGCTCTAACTTAGTACTATACCAACTTGGTTTGCTATTATATTCTATACTATTAAGTATCCTTAATATTAACCTAACCTATAACCTAATTAATTTTTAGATTATATTTCTGTAATTAAGGCATTTCTAGTATCGCCTTATCCTGTCCTAACGGTAGGATATTAAAAGATATTCTAACTTGTCTTCCTTTAATAGTTAACTAAATAGGTCCTATTTTAAGATTAATAATACCTCCTCTATAGGCTATCTAATCTCCTAAAATTATTATAAGTGGATATAAGTGTTCCTTTTATCTGTGTGGTAACCCTATCCTTTCTACTATTACTGGTAATATGTGGTTCCTTATTGCTCCACTATTTATTAATACTTTAAACTGCTAATCTTGCTACTTAACTTTTAAATTTAGGTGTTATCCTTAAATTTCTTTAAGGGTTTAAGGCTCTAATACTAGTTCCCTCTGGTTCTATACGCCTCCCCTTTTCCTAACTATTAGCTACTAGATTCTATTTATACTTAGTCCAACTTTAGCTAATACTTAGTTTATTTCTTTTCCTCTATATACCATGGATAAGTGTTCTCTAGGTACTCCCACCACTATTATCCATCTAGGTATTCTTCCGTAAGGAATCTTCCTAGTTAAAGTATTAAGTCTCCTTAACCTTGTACTTCTACTAGGTGCCATCTATATATATACTTAGTATTCCTAAACCACTTTTCTTCTAATACCCAATATATCCTTATTAGGTATTTCCGGTTCTTATCTTTTAGTGCTCTATATATATTATATATATTATCCACACAAGCTATCCATAATAGTATATAATATGCTAAGTAACTTGGGTTAACTCTTGGTTTATCTTTATCCTTAAGTTTAAACCTCTGGTTTACCAATTTTGCTATTAGTCTTTTGTTTACGGGTACTAAGACTTGTCTTTTACTTCTCTAGTCCCTAGATCCTTCTTCTAGGTTCCTTAACATTATAATTAATGCTCCTTTAATGTAACTTATGCGTTTTTCCGTAATGGGTTGGTCTTAGACAACTTTTTTGTCTAGCTATATATAAAAATCTTCCTATTTATTGTTATGTCATTACCTATACCACTTTCTATATAACTGGTTTAGTGTATATGGTCTATCTATAAGAAAGTACCTTGTTATTACTGCATTATAATATCCTTTAGTATATCTTTCTTCGAACCTAGTTAGGATGTCTAGATCCTCTTCTTATTCCAGTTTATCTAACCACTTTGCCCTAGGTGTCCCTGCACTTGGCCTATTAGTAATTCTTTATATAGGTGCTCTGTCCCTTATATAACCTAGCATAGCTGACCTCTTGTCTAGCTTTTACTCTTGCTATACAATGATTCTTGTCCTAAACTTATCCATAGTTTCTTATTTTCTATGTCTTGCAGCTAGATCCTTATAGTTATCTTACTTTTTAATTCTGGTATTGACTTTTTAGTCTTTAGGCTAAACACTATGTTTACCTGGAATTGCTAACGTTCTTATTTATTCCCCAAACTTATAGTTATTAAACTTGCGTCCTATACTTATTTGTTTATCACTAAATTGAGTTACTACTCTTTCCTATTGGTTTTCGTCTGTTGTGGGCTCTTAAGCTATCCTTATTGTACTTTGCAAGTCTAGAGCCTTCCTTATCTCGTTATAAGAATCTTAGACCTGTGGCCTTTTACCTTTATTAAGTAATAAGCTAGTACTAGCAGTTATCTGCTTACCTAGTTTCTTCTAAATATTACTCCTTTTATCTTATAAAGCGATGGAAATTGTATCTAATGGTATTATAATATCTGTTACTAAACCTTATTCTATAATGGTCTTAGTCTCTACTTCTATTTTAATTTTTCTAAGGTCTGCATGCTCCTAGTAAGCTGCCTTTATTGCCTTATTATTAGTAAATGCTTTACCTATGTTAAACTTATTATCTTTAATGTCTAATCTATAAGCTGGTTTATTAGTTCCTCTAAACTTAGATAATAATAGCTTCTATAGCTAATAGCTTGCGCCGTACTTAGCATCCTTATAAATTCGGCATGCGTTGTTATAATAATACGCAAAACTGTTAATTGAACACTCTTTTGTTCCTTATAGTACACTATTATCCCTCTATATATATGTGTCTCCTATTAGTCTGGTTCCCTTTACCGCGTGGTTACTCTAACTACCTCTATAGTCTCTAGCGAAATGACCCTATTTTCCATAATTTATATAAGCTCTATCTCTAAACTACTAATTTTACTATAGAGTCCGCCTAAATGTCTTCTGTTATTATAATTCCTGGTTTAGCCTCTACTCCTTAGTTCTTTAATTACTAGATCCTTAACCTCTAGGTTTTTATAGTTTCTTTTCCCATCTTTAGGTTTCTTTAGTACCGCTTAGGTCTATTAGCTCTGTGCTATTCTATAGTTTTTAACTCTATATTAGTTATTACGTGCTCTACGCCTTATATAACTGTGGAACTCTGTCCTAACCTTTCTTAGCCTATTCCCTTTGGTAGATTCTATTATTAATCTTTATTAACTAATCTATTAACTCCCTTAGGGTATCCACATCTTCTATTAGGATAATTACGTCCTGGACTTTAGCCTTAAGTCCTTATTTATACTATGCCATAAGCGCCCTGTTGTTCCATTTAACCTATATAGCTAGCGTTTAAAACTGTATTATATACTTAATTACTAAAGTACGTTGTACTAAGTTCTAAAGCTTTTATTCTGCTGTGGTTATTGCCTCTAAGTCTCTAAATATCTGCGTTAACCGTTCCGTAAACCCGTTCTAACTGGCAAATATATACCGTATGTCCTGGTTAGTAGTTGTTATGCTATTGGTCTATATCTCCAAGAGATATAGTTTAAACTACTTAAGTGCTCTCCCCGTTAAGAACAGTCCTGCATAGGCCACTTAATCCGTTGGTGTTGCTAACTTTACTCCTTCTTATATAACCTTAAAGTGCATTTATGTAAGAAATCCTTTAAGCTTTAACTTCTCTCCTAAGAACTATTTAATTAAAGGTAGCTTAACTTTTACTACTCTAATTCTATTAATGCGTTCTTTAAGTATTCTATTATTATCTTATAAGTGATTAACTATTTCCTATAACTGACCTTACGTAACTATCTAAGAATCCATATCTACTATACTGGTATCTCCTCCTGAGCCTAAGGTTATAGCTGCCGTTAATAGCGTTGTGACTGGTGCTTTAGGTGGCATGTTATTTAACCTTGTTTAATACTATAACTTTAGTAGTAAATGTATAACGGAACCTTATAGCAGTAACTACAGTGGGTCCTATTATTGGGCTAAGTATATAGGTAAGAATAATTTAATAATGTAATAATAACTAGTGGAGTGGTTGCCTAATAGATTAACTCCAATTGTATTCTGAGATTCACTATAAGGAGAGAACTATCTATAGTAGGGACTAAGGTCCTTTAAATATATAACCGTACTCCTAAGAAACCCTCTCTTGTACGTAAGGTACGTGTTATACGTGTTATACATAGACGTATACTGCGTATACTGCGTATAATATTATATGACTCGCTTACCATTCCTCGTTATATGGTTCTACCGGTTCCATCCTAGACCGTGCTTGTATTAACCAACTAGCTTCCTCCAACTCTTCCCCAAGCAGTCGTAACATCGTACTTAAAGCGTCCGTAACAGGAAGTGACGCTTATATTTTAAGATACTATTTTATCCTAATACCCTAAACATATATATAAATAACTAACATAAACAACCGATTGTCTTAATTAAGCCCTATCTACTAACCCTAATTATTACATGGTTCTAACTCGTCTTTTAGTAAGCACCACTTATAGGGACGAAGCTATAACTAATACGCTATAAGAACTCCGCCCTGATTGCCTCTAAAAGGAAAGTTTTAAAGTTAAGTTGCTCTCTAGGACGGCTCTACCTTAGGATCTCATTAAATACTTTAGATATTATAAACTCTAACTCTTAGGATTATAGTATAATCGTTAACTATTATCTTTAGTAAAATAATTAATAGGTTAATACTTAAGTTCTAATTAATATAGGAGCCAATAGCATAGGATTTATTAATAGGATCTTTATATAACATAATAGTTTTACCCTAATCCCCCTTAACCAGTATATTAATATATTTAGATTTAATAGTAACGTACTATTTTAGGCCGTATTACTTACGTAGTATTTCTAAAACTTTAATACCTAAACTGTAAAGAACTAATTAGACTTTTTATTGTGGTGGGGTAAAATGTCCCGTGCTTAGTATCTTGGCATTTTGTAACGGGACTACCCCAGTTACAGTAGGAATGTCTCGGTGAAACACTCGACAGATAACTATCTGCAACTGTCTGCGATTGTCCGCCACAATCCATCGAATTCCACCATATTCCGCCGACTCGATTAAATTCCACCAAGTTCCGCCGGCTTAATCGAATTCCACCAAATTCCACCGACGTGATGGAATTTGGTCGAACCCTGTCGAAACCCGCGTACGTACGTGCGCACGCATCGACCACCAAGACCCCTGAGTATTTAGTTATATGATTCTCTCATTATCCTTTTCTCTTCTTTACGCAACGTCTTGTACTCTGCAAGAGCTATATACCCTTAGATTTAGATAGAATTTATATTGTTCCTTCGAATCTTCCCCGAAGCCTCTTCGCGCCCTCACACATTTTCCTGTATTTATGGTGTTAGCGACTCGGTTAATCGAGGCACGAGCACGGCAAGAGGGTCGCGCAAGCCTGTATGATTGGATTGTCTATAAACGAGGATCCAAAGCTAAAGAAAGGAAATAAGAAGAACAGAAGCACCGCTTAAAGTTATATACAATCTTCTGGTCACGTAATGGCAACTTGCCGCAACTTACCATTACGTAATAGTAGTTTACGCAATCTAACAGCAATTTGCCAGTGCTATAACATTACCCCCTCTCCAAAAAAGCCTGCCCTTAGGCTTTATATATCTGTATTACCCCCACAGGGCATTCTTATCTTTATGCTCTACTGGTAATTTATTGTTTTTGCTATGCTAGCACTCTATCTACTTATCTAAGTACTTTAGCGGTCTAGGTTTATTAGGATAACGGCTATAGAACTCTTATAACTTATAGGGGCTATCTATAAAATTCTATGTGGGGTACTAGGTAGGGTCTAGATTATATCCTTTCCAACTTATACGGTACTTTAGTGTTCCTTATTGTCTGAACGAGGTTGTCTGCAACTAATTGGGTTAGTTACGTGAGCTAAGCGAGCTTAGGAAATCCACCAAATTCCACCTGTAGAATAGGAGAATTAATAAGCATCAATCAAAATCAGTTACCACCCTATACTATTGCAATAGTGATATGTATTACCAGAAGTGATATGGACACTAATTAGTAATTATAGATTAGGAGACGTATCATCTATAAAGAGAGATAAGCTTGATCAGTCTCTGCTAAAGGCCTCTACCAATCTTGCCTGCTAAGGAGCATTAGTTAATATATATTTAAAAAGTTAACCCCTATCTAATAGGCCCTTGATTTTTTATATATAGCCTTTAGGTATTTAAGGAACCAACCCCTTTTAATAGGCCCTTGGTTCGCGTTTATTACGCATTTTATACTACCTAGATCACGTTAAGGAGTATTAGTTAACGTATACTTAAAAAGTTAACCCCTATCTAATAGGCCCTTAATTTTTTATATATAGCCTTTAGGTACTTAAAGAACCGACCCCTATCTAATAGGCCCTTAGTTCGCATCCTTTACGCATTTTAAACGCGTTAGGTACTTAAGAAACCAACCCTTTTAATAGGCCCTTAGTTCGCGTCTATTACGCGTTTTTAGCTAGAACCTAATAAGATAACAATTAATATGTCAGACATTAGGGCACAAGTTAACGCAGAATAGAAGAAATAGCCTAAAGGCATCAACCTATAATCCAACAAAACCACTATAAAGGATATTAATAAATTTATAAAGTTTAAGACCCTAGAATATAAAGCGTATAACCTTAAGGACAATGAACTATAAGAGGTCTATAAGGAAGATTTCTAAAACTTTATAATACAAATCTTTAAGGATTGCAACTAAATTGGTATCTAAAAGCTCTGAACGTTTCTATGGACCAATGGCGTATAAATAAGGAAGTATAGGAATGCTATAGTCCCCAAATTGCTATTTAATACCTTATAAGAAGAAGACCCTATAGAATAGACCGAGCCTAAGATTAAGGAGCACATAGCAACTAGAGGAAAGTTTACCTTAGGATAAATTAACTACCTTCTTAAGAATAACTTCGCCAGCACTAGTACCATTAAAACCCTAATCTTAATCTCACCAACTATAAACTCTACCCTACTTACAATACTATCCACTATACCCTAACCTACCCCTATACTACCCATATAACAGGAACCTAATTATATTAACTTAACCCTATAACTAGAACTACCTAGGGGATGGAGTTAAAACTAGGGTTTTAGTAAAGAGTTAATAAACCTTATAAAGATGTATACGGAAGATAACAAGTATAGCGGAGAAGATGACAACTTTGACTTTAAACTTACTATCTTTTATAACCTCTATAGCAGAGCTGACGTACCCTAAGAAGCTAAGGTTAAAGCCTACCCCATAATACTACGCGGTTTAGCATTTAATTACTACTATACTAACCTTAAGAACATTACCCTGACCCTTTTATTTAACTAAATCTATAATACTACACGCAATTACTTTAAGGGACCTAAATATAGACGCGGTATATTAGGATAATGGAACTTAATAACTCTAAAGTCTATAATAGGCAAGAGCGAGAATACTGGAAAATTAACCTTAGATTGCCTATAGTTACTTATTAAGGAACTAAGACACCTCTAGTATGGTCTTAACCCAGATTTATATATAGACAAGTTCCTTTATAACAAGCTTATTAACGCCTGCTAGGAGTTACTAGTGTGTTAATATGCCTGCTTTAAACCCTTTGATAGCTTAACTGGCCTAATTAATAACTTATAATCCTCTATTACAACATTTAAAAAGTTAAATAATGAGAACCCCTAAGCCTTCTTTACCGACCGCCGCTACTATAGATAATACCCCCAATCACTTTATAGAATATAATCATTCTTATCTAGCTGATATATATTACTAAAGAAGCGCTGCTTTGTCTATAATAAAGAGGGTTATTGGTTATCTAAACACTCTAGAGAAGAACGTAATAAATTAAAGAAGAAGTTTAAGGACAGATTTAACCGCCGCTTTGATAGACATGCTTAATAGTATATTGCTGAGTATAAGGGAATAGATGATAATAGTGATAAACTTAACTTAGAATCTATTAACGAGGTAATAGAAGCTCTTATAATTAATATTAAGTTACCGCTAGTATCTCTAGCCTAAGAACAGACTGAACTGTTCCTTACCTCTTTTGGAATAATACAGCATAAAAGAGCCATTAATACTATAACTGACTTAGTAGACTGATCCTTTACCTATATAATTACCGGCACTAATTTAATTGTTTACTATAATAACCTAGACCTATTTGCCTATGTTGCTACTAGCTAATATATATCTAACGAGTTTTATAGAGTAATAATTAATACTAGAGCTTTAAAGAGATTAATAGTAGGTTATAGACAATACCTCGTATATAGGAAGACCTATAATACCATTATTAATACCTTAAAGGCTGGCGCTATTAATGTCTAGTTTGGCATTAGTTCTACCTCTTTTATTGGCTTTGTTATAGTTAATATACTAGTTGGCAACGTTGAGTTTTATATTATAAAGGCCAACATACCCTTTCTACTATATCTTGCAGATATGGATATACTAAAGGTCTATTATAATAACCTTAAGAACGTCCTAGTTACCCTAACAAAATTAGTGCTAGTAGTTTGCTAATTTAGTTACCCCTTTTTATTATAGGAAGAGTTACTGCAGTTATTTATAACCTACTTGTTTGATTAAAACCCTTGCTACTTAACCACTACTAAACTCCGCCAACTCTACTATTGCTTTGGACATCTATTGGCAGATAAGCTATATAAGGTATTAAAACGCTCTAGCCACGATAATATTAATAAGTAGGTTATTAACTACCTTACTAAGTACTATTCCCACTACTAGAAATACGGCAAATCCCCTAGATAGTTTAAGTTTATATTATAAGAAGACTAAGACTCCGATTTTAACCATTCTATCTTTATTAATATTATATATATTAACGGAAACCCTATCCTCTATATTATTAACAAAGCTACTAGATTTTAAGCCGCGAGATAGCTATATAATATCTCCGCAAAATATACCTAAAATATCCTATAACTATATTAGATTGACACCTATATCGGACTACTTAACTATATTACCTATAACGCTAGGAAGAACTTTACAAGTAAGGAGTTTTAATAGCATGCTATAGCAATGGCTATATTAACTAAGAGCGTCCTAGTAGAAGCTTACTGGTCTATTAAAATGGTAGAAAGAGCCTATCTAATACTATGCTAAGTATACTAGATAATTATAGAGGAGCTATAGGACTTAGGAATAACTAAAGAACTAGCCTTATAAATAGTAGTAAAAGCCACTAATAATATAGCTGGCCTAGATAGCTTAGTCCTAACACTTCTTGTTTTTAGTGCCTATCCTTAAATAAGCGAACTTGACCTACTAGCACCCTCTATTATATAGCGAGCGGTAGCTATAAAGAAGGTAATGGAGGAGGTTGTAAGGATTAGGGTAAAGAAGTAAGTTAATAATGCACTAAACCAATAAAATGGTCTATCTGTTACTACAACCTATAACCTCCCCCTTAACTTAGATGTACTTATATAGCGCGAAGGCAATACTAGATAAAGCGGCAGATGGACTAGACTATTTAAGCTACTTAGAATTAATAGAGAGATATATAAGATATAGCTCCCTAGTAGACCTACCGACTTTAGGACTATAATAGTAAAGCCATACCTATAACCTAAACCAGAAGAACCTAATAAGGAACTAAAGGAGGAGCTGTTTAAAGAACTAACTAAGGAACTAATTAAGGAACTAACTAAGGAACCAACTAAGGAACTAGCAGCTACTATATCCCTTTAAAGATTAAAACGGATATAATAATTGCCAATAAAGCCCTAGCAAAATATTATAGATATATTAATATTTATTAACAACAGCCTAACAAAATCTGACACTATAACCTCTAAGTATATGTTGGTATCACCAGGGATACCTACTTAAGTAGGCCAGAATTATAGTCAACCAGTCTTTACTAGTTAATACGATGATAATTAATTTATTGTTGAAGCTATACGAAGAAGAAGGGGCTTAAGGCCCCTTCGCTTCGCTTCGCTTAGCTTAGTGTGGCCTAGTGCCACACATAACTATTCCAACACAGGCAGTTCTTTCTTTTATGGCCTAAGGCAAGAACTAATTAAATCGTTATTCAAAAGAAACACTTTTATCCTCCTATCTTACTATATACCATTATATATATAAGTCTTACTAAACCCTTTTTATATCCATTCTAGATATTACTAGATTGTACTAGACAGTACTAGGCCGTATTAGGCAGTACCAGGCAAATTGCCATAGATTGCCGCACATTGCCGCATATTGCCTAGGACTGGGTAGATATTTCTCCTCTCTTTACCTATCCTTCTATTTATACCTTAAGGCAGTTGGTATCTAAGAACTTTTCTAATACCTTGTTAGGGTTGGACTTAGTTATAGTATCTGCTAGGTTATCTTAACCATTAATCCAGTGGATCTCTAGTAGTTTTCTTCGCTCATATAATTAACGAAGGGCTATAATATCAATTATTAGACGCTTCTTCTTAGTGGTTCTAAGCTTAACAAGGCATTCCTAGAGTAAGTAAGAGTTAGTGCAGACAATGGTTAGGATTTAGGAAAGACCGAGTTAATCTATAATTATCTTAAGGGTGGTATTAATAATAATCGCTATATCTACTCCTCCTACCATGCCGTAGATCTCTAATGCTAGGACGCTCCTAGTTACTCGCTTACTCTTAGTTAAGCTATAATAGATCAAGTTTCCCTTAATCTAGAATTCCTCCTCTATTGTCTTGGTCTTATTTACAATAATAATTTTATATCCAATCTAGGAACTAAAATCTTTATTATTTATAAATAATCCATTAATAAAGATAAAGATCTTTACTGTAGATAGGTTAAGGGCAATATAGTTAATACCTTAATCTATATACTTTATCTGCTATGCAAGTCTCTTATTTAAAGCAGTAACGTTAGCTTTAGTTAGATTCTAGTGTTAGGCAGTGACTAAGAGGTTAAATGCGGCCTCTAGTTAGCAGACGGTTGTAATATAGGCTCCATGAGCCCGTTGCTCTCTATAGTTGTTCTAGAAGTTAGGAGACTTAGCATCTATAAGCTTAAGCTTCTTTGCCTGTTCTTTTTAACATAACTAGATAGTATCCTTATATTATATTAATATACACCCATTAAAAATAAATGGAGTTTCTGGTGCTAGGGCCTCCTTTAGCTTTATAAAGAACTTAGCTTTATTAAGTTCATTATCCTCTAGGACTAAGAATTCTTCTAATGCTAAGATAAGTGTGTTATTAGTTTGCATTCCTATAAGACCAAATACCTCCTTCTTAGTTGTGACTAGGAAGTAGGGGTTATAGGTGGATGTAATTATAGACAGCTTTTCCTTATAATGCTTATAATATATAGCCCACCAATAGGTTCCAGCTTCAGGAATCCCATATAATGGTTTTAGAACAACCATAATGGTATTTAGTAGATACATATGGATAATTTCCTTTAGAAGATTTGCGAGAATCAGTTATTAAATAAAAGTTGTTAATTAGGTATAAGCTTGGGTAATATTATAAAGCCACATCTAGATCTTCTTGTCTGGAAGTTAAAATAAAGACGGTGCTAGTGCCGCAATAACTCGTTAACTAGCTCTTTGAATAGTCGGGGATTGCGTAAGAATTACTTCCTTTCCGTTATTGTTATATGCTTAGATAACGAGTCTAGATTTTTTATATAGGGTATCTATAGCTTTATTCTTAACTTTATAGACGATTCTTAAGTTAAAGATCCTAACACTAGCATGTTTAATAGGATCCTATTAAATAAAGTTAAAGACTCCTTATCTAATCAGTCCATTAACTTCCTATTTTATTAAAGCTTCAAATGGTGCTCTAAGAGTGGTAATTTTACCCTCTTTTTGTAGCTTTAATGCAAGTACCATATCAGCCTACTCCTTGCTCGTTATAAAGGTTATTAAGGTCATTTAGGTATTAATATCCTTAATAATAGTAAGGAAGGCTTAATTAAAGTTGTCTTTGTTAGCAAAATAGTGACGGATGCTCTAATGGGTGATAATTCCTTTAGACACGTCTTTATTACATAATCCTTTTGGTTGTCCTCAACCACGTTATATAATTGGTTCTGGATTAACTGGTTTGGCTTAGTTATTTGGTTCTTTCTTATTATTAGACTGGTTAACTTAGTCCTCCTGTTCTAGAATATCTGGTATCTCCTCTTTTATATAGTATAGTTTAATAACAGTTAATTGGAAATTAGTTGGTCTATATGGCATATTAATTGTATATATTTCGCTGTTAATTGCTAACAGTTTATACGGTCCATTCCAACCGTCCTTCTTATACTAGATACGTACTTCTAAGAGAATTAGTAAACTCAGCGTAGATATAGTATTTGGGCCATTTCTTATAGCAAGCGCATCTTTAACCTGGCGTTCTGCTTAAAGACAACAAACTTCCTTAGTAGCTGCACGAATTACTTCAGCTCTTTTAGTAACGGATGGCAATAGAGCATCTATTTTAGTCATTTATGGATATGCCCCAAAGACTAAAAGAGTAGGAACAATTCTATCTGGTCTAGCTAAATTATTAATAGCCTTTATAGCCATCTGCAAACTTATTTTCTTATTAACCTATTTATCCGCAAGCTTATCTTAGATAATTTTATAAGCTTATCACAATGGAGTATAATATCTTTTAACCTTTTCTATACTATTATAGGCTTCTATAGGAACTTCCTTAATCTTAATTGCCATTAACTTAGTATATTGTCTAAATTTAGTTAATAAAAAGTTCCTTCCTGCGTTATAAACCAAGTAATATAATAGTCCTTAGTAAGTGTTAATCTAGTATATTTACAGTATATCCTAAGCAGTCTTTATAGATATGTCCTTTAAAAACTTAGCAGCTTAGAATGCTATTAAAGAATCCACTACTTATAGAACTGGCTTGCCATCCAAGTATATAACATTAATAATAACTATATAGTTGAATTCGTAGTCATCCTTTAAGGTAAACTTAAATCTGCTAGGCAATTTTGTATATATCTGGTAATGGTGACAGTATTTTATAAGGTGTTTAACGGCTTTAGAATTTACTTTATATCCAGCTTATTAAAGAACCTTAGTTAGTTATTAAACTAATAGATAACTAAAGCGTTTATGCAATTAACGCAATTTAGCTTTAGTTAAGTGACTCTAGGCAATACTGTGTTCTAATTAGTGGAGCAACATCTATAGATGGCCCCATTTTTATATAACTGGGACAATTTTATCGCCTTAGATCAGAACGTTTTAAAGATTATCTAGCTTAACACCCATCTTATCTATATCTTGGATACAAAATAAGAACGGTATATTTACTGGGATAATGTGGAAAGTAATGGTACCTAGCAGGGTAGGAACCTAGATAGTGCCTTGGAATAATACAGTGCCTTTACCAAATTAGATTTTATAAGCTCTAGCTGTGGTAATATCAAGTCAGACACTAGTATCAAGCTTTTATAATGCCTGGAACTGAGGTTAACCAGCAGTTGATACACCTGCAGCTCCACTGTCTAGCATAATGCCCTAGAAGACCTTTGACGAATATTGGTCCTTAAATGTAAATACTAAGGTCTCTGGTGGCTGTAGTGGTGACGCTTTAAAGATATCCTCGCCAGTAACCGCGTGCTAGGTGGACTGGTCGTTCAAGATAGCTATAGTCTGGATACCGTTAACTTCTCTAAACTCCATGAAATACGTATCATATTCCTCCTTAATCTCTATACTTATTATATGGTTGATTTCTCCTATATTATTATCTAGAAGATCTTCTACTCCTTCCTATATAGTAAGGAAGCCATAATACTAAGCCAATATAACTTCCTGCTCTCCTGCGTATTAGGCATATTATTAGTACTTAGTGTATACTTGTTGTCTGTCTTCTGCTATATGCTTACTTAACCAGCATCCAGGTTTATTATAGACGTAGCATCGCTTCTGATGGGGTAGATAGTAGTTGTGATATCCACCACGGTAGTTTCCTCTACTTTGGTATCCTCCTCTATATGGGCGTGATCCACGCCAAGAGCCTCTTTAGGGTCCTCCATACGTATAATCGGTCCAATTCTGGTTATACTGCTTGGTGTTGCTTTAATTGTCTTGCTTCTGAGGAACAGTTTGCGTATAGTATTATCATGTTTCTTAGGCATGTACTGCTATACCTACTGCTAATTGTAACTACGCACATACGCCCTTAAATGTAGTAGCCGGGTTATATAATGCACTCGTTAACACCTCTATAGGCACTAATAACTTAATCCCAAAGACTGTATTCTCTTTAGTATTCTTCTAATAATCCACGTTAAATCTTCTAAAGTTTATTAAATAGCATTTGCAGACACTTAAGTTGTAACTTTTCTGAGTTGGCGTCAATAATTCGCTAATATGTAGTCTCTCTCCATTCCAATATATACAGCTAACAGTTTTCCTTAGTCTTAAAGTGTGTCTTTACTATTTATACTATTATAATAAAGTTATACAATCTTCCCGTAATCTTATTATAGTAAAAGTTACTTGCCTAATCTTTAAGCATAATTAGAAATGCTATATGGTATTATTCCTCTGGTACTCCAACTGTAATATAGCGATCATAGAATACCTGTAGCTTGGCATTAAGAATATTATATGCTTCTCCTCCATACTTCTTAGTATCGTTGGTATAAAACTTTATTAAGTCTATAAGCAATTTGGTTAAAGTAGTTTGGGGTTATTATCAGTTCTGCATATTCTATTTAGGGTAGTGCTGGTAAGGTGGTTAAGTTTATTCGTTATATGGTAATGCTGGGAGGTTTTATAATACTTGATTAGTTAGTATAAGTAAAGTTGGTGGTATAGACATAGCAGGTAATGTCTGTGTTATAATTACGGGTAGTTATAGCGGTGGTGGCAATCTAGACAGGTTTGTTGATGTGAGTGGGTTACATGGCGTAGGTAGATTCTGTAATATAGGTGTATTTGGCTGTAATGGCGGTAAAGGAGGGTAGGTTTGTTAATCTTATGGGATATCTTGCTGCTGCTCTACTGCTGCCGGCGTAGTAGATATAGCTTGAGGTGTCACAGGAGCGGTCCAGGGTGTTGATGCTGCTACTGATCTTAGTGCTTGCGATTTACAGGTTGCAGGATTCCACTATAAATAAAACTCGCCGCCTTCTCTAAGCTGTTAATCAATTTCTTCTTTTATCCATTTGTGATACTCTTTATCCTTAATAGCGATTTGCAGGTTTATAGAGAAGGTTCTCCTATCTCTACCTATGTAGCATCTATATAATTGCAAGTAATCTCATAATGCTTGAACTAAGTTTTTATAACCAAGGTTAAAGATATCCTTTATCCATCCTTTAAAATCTTCTTAAAAGTATTCCCATAGGTTTTGGTCCTTAAACTTCTCCTCTTAATAGTACTAGATATAGTACATAATATATCCATTTACTATATCTGTATTGAGGTTATCTTTATTTATAGGATTAAATAGGTCTCCCCATGTCTCTTTATTGTAGGTGTATTTATCTTGTAATAACATGTTAATTAATTAGAAGTTAACTGGTTTAAAAGGAGTAAAAGTAGTTGAAAGTAATATAAGCTCGGGTTTGTAGGGGTTGGGTTTATAAAAGTTGATTTTATAGAGGTTGGGTTTAGAGGTGAATTGTTAAGGTTGTAATAACGTTCTTGACAGAGACTTAGAGCGTTAGTAGAGGGAGAGGTTCTCAGCTTACCAATTCTACTCAAGTCCTTATAAATGTTGTTGTTCTGCGTGATGGACGTAACTTGGAGGGTTAGACAGAGGGAGAGGTTCTTAGCTCGCTGATTCTACACAAGTCTTTGGAAATCTTGTGTAGCTTCTTTAACACTTGCTAAAGGTATATACTAGCTTCCTCTAGGAGCCTTTAAAGTTACTTTGCTAGTTTCCTCTAGCGCGTTCCTGTAAAGGGGTAGGGATGCGATCTCGACATTTATAGTTCAGCCTCTTCTAGACAGATTCCTTGCTGTTCTGTGGTTGATGATTAACAACCACTAATTAGTGTTGGTATCACTAGGGATACCTACTTAAGTAGGCCAGAATTGTAGTCAACCAGTCTTTGCTAGTTGATACAATGATAATTGATTTATTGTTAAAGCTGTACAAAGGAGAAGGGGCTTAAGGCCCCTTCGCTTCGCCTCGCTTAGCTTGGTGTGGCCTAGTGCCATATATAACTATTCCGACAGTATACCTTACTGTTATTTACAGAGTCTTAACATAAGGAGATAAATGGTTTACTTAAGAAAGGCGTTTTTAAGTTTACTAATATTGTCAGATAATCTGTATTCTCTAAAGGCGTGGGTCACGTGCATGAGTCACGTGCACGGAGCACGTGCATTGTAAAATCTCTTTGTAGCTCGAAGCTCTAGGGCCCCCAAGACATGTCACTTAAGACATAATACCAGATCATCAATCTATTAACCCATTTCATTAATGAACTTATCTATTTGAACTTTGTGACAGTTATAAGCCTAGTCCGCCGACTCAAGAAGCTAGTTAGCTATTACTTAATTATTTGAAGAAATTCTACCTTATTGTTAGACTCTAACACCTTATCGTTAAGGACGCAGACTCTAACAGAAATCCTACCTTAAGTGTTACAGGACGATTCTGACACAAACCTTCCACGAGATTCTATAAGATTCTACGAGATTTCATATTAATTATTATAGGATAACCCTAATAATAAGGACGATCCTGATAATAAGGACGATCCTAATAACAAAATACCATTACAATTCCTCCTTTGCCTATTAGTAAAATGACTCCACTAATATTAAGTTTATTAACCACAATTATTCTTAATAAACTAGAAAACTGGGAGCAATAGATCTAGTAACTATAAGCCCTTATAGACAAATAAATTTGGGCCCATATTAACCTAAATAATGTAGTACCTTAATAAGCTCTACTACAAGAACTAGCCTATCTAGAAGTTACTAATTTTAATAAGAATGCAACCTTATATGCATAGCTCTTAACAAATTAACAGAAAGCGTATAAAAATAGTAGATAATACTATAACTAGGATATAAAGTACTTCCTAAAACAGGAAGAGTATTTGTAATAGATACGCACCTAGATTATATCCACAGTATTAATTTAGAAGAAGCTACTGCTTAACCTTTCCCTTATAGTTAAGGAATGGCTAATTTAGTTAAAAGAAGATACTAAGCCTTTAAAGAACTTTATAATAAGAAAGGTATAGCTGCAGTATATAGAGTTACTTAAAGGGCTTAAGTAGACAAAGGTTACCTAGCGGCTTAACTAATAGGAGTATGTAATAAAGATGGTAGAGAAGTATAATCTTCCACAGATAACTAATGGGATCTGGCTAATAGACCTTGTAAATGCAATATAACCTATAAGCAAAACCTATTTTATTTTGTATATAAAGCAGGCAAATAATACTAAAAAGGCTCCCTTATTAGAATACCATAAAGTAGCAATAGAGCTATAAGAAGAATTCCAAAACCTTTCTAAAGCCGTACCTATAATGGTAAGAGGGAGTGCATTTAATATAGACTCTGAAGAAGAGCCTAAAGGGGGTATCTCTATTACTGCTAAAGTCTAAAAAGGAAAAGGGAACAGCTTATCTTATAGCTGAAAAAGGGTAGGTATAAATTTAACTAAAGAGACGTCTTCTAAAAGGTTAAAGAACCTTAAATGCCTGGCATGTAATATAAAGGGATATACCCTTCCTAACTGTTGGTATCTATTTAAGAGCAAAAGGCCTAAGGGATTTAAAGCTGTAGGTATATATATAAAAAGGGTGCTTATAAAGGTAGAGTAAGATAAGGATCTAGCTGCCTAAGTAGAATAACTTAAGCTTAAGGAATTAAAGACTAATAAAGCTTAATAATAATAGGATAAGAGCTAGGAGATAGTTAAGATTAAGGGAGAAGCTAATGTGATATTCCTAGAATTGTATTACACTGGTTAACTCTATCTATTAAAGCTATTAACCATTCTTAACTTAGGAACCACTCTCTATATTTTTAATAATCTCTCTTATTTTTATAACTTTAGGAAAGCTCTAAGACACAAATACGTCACTGCCGGCAGCTTAGAAGTGCCTATACTAGGTTATAGTAATGTTACTCTCTAAGTTATAAAACTAGACAAGAGTAAGGGAAACCTATGTCTTAAGGACGTTGCCTTTTATATGGACTTTAATACAAATCTAGTATTATTCCATCTACTTTAAAAATAAGGGTACTACTGGGATAATAAAGGAGATAATAATCTTCTAGTTTGGAAGGATAATATAATCCTATATTAAATAGAAGAACGTTATAGATAATAGACTATTGAATATGTCTAACTAGGAAGTCTATTAGCATTTAATATAAGCTAACTACTACGCCGCCAACGGAAGCATAGAGCATTGTTAAGAGACGCTTGTCTAGATTTGAAAGGTAATACGCGTCTATAGCATCTGCGTCTAGGTTATCTAGGACCTATAAGCCTTTACTATCTAGGTCTTAATGCCTTAGGAGTTAAGCTTTAAGGCCTAAAGATAACGGAATATTAACATTGTAGTCTTGCTAAAATTAAGCGTTAGGTCTTAAGAAGGTTCTTAAAACAGAATATTAATAAACCTTATCTTAACCTCTATATTAACTAGACTAACCTTAAGGAAGCGCATGCTAGATTTATATAAGTTATGTTTATCTATAACACCTTCTTAGGAAGAACCTTCCTGTATTTTATAATAACGCATAGTAAGGAGAAGGAGACACTATAAGTGCTTAAAGATTTTATCTAATGGATTTGTCTGAGGTATAACCTTAAAGTTAATACTATTAGATTAAACAATGAGCTAGGGAGAAAGAGAACTCTTAAATGGCTATGGACTTAAGGGATTATATTTAAGCCTTTAGCGCCATATACCTAAGCTTAGAATAGTACCGCCAAATGCTTAGGGGGTATAATTATTAAGAGAGCATAAGTAATAAGAATTACTGCTAAGCTACTACATAATCTATAGAACAAGATTGTTAACTGTACAGTCTACCTTTAAGATTAAACGCTATAAGAAAGCAATGGATGGAAATTACTATATAAGAGGTTCCATATCTACCTAGCGAATGGGAGATTAAGAAAACCACAATTGGCGCACCTAAAAGCCTACGGCTGTAGGGTGTACGTGATGATGTTGGATGCCCAGCTGAAGAAGAAAAGGCTGAGTAAGCTAGATCTGCGAGCCCATATTGGCTACCTCGTTGGCTATAACTCTACTAATATCTATAGGATCTGGATCCCATATAAAGGTATTGTTATCTCTACTAGGGATATCATCTTTAACAAGAAGACATTCTTTGATAGAAAGCAAACGGACATCTTAAAGGATCTACACGCTGAATTAGATACGCTAATTAAGAAGATTTAACTCCCTAATACCCTAACTAAGAATAAGGTTCTCCTAGAAGATAATAATAAAGTGTTTAAACCGTTAATTTAAGAGGAAGATGTTAATAATGAGCCAGTTTAAGCCTTTAATAAGTTAGCAGATCTTAACCTTGTAAGAGCTCTTGAAGATATATATTATATACTACCTCTAACAAAAGAAGATAAAGAATCTCTATATGCCTTTTATGTTAAGTATTCTATAAAGTCAGATGTACAAGGTACTGATTAGGATATTGTTAGCCAAGTAGGAGACGGGTTTTACACTTAAGGGGTGTTTAATAACTTGGTTAAAGACTTGTTTAAGGAAGCCTGTAATAATAGGTTTAAAGACTTTATTACTAAAAGAATTACATTAGCCTATTAAGGCGCCTTCTTAGCAGGAAGGAAGTTTAACCTTAATAGTTAACTTAATAACAGTAAGCTAAAATTAGGCAGAATACGTAATGTCAGATTATATAGGAAGAACTTACCTCTGCTACCTTAGTCAATCTATAACCTTAATATATATCCTCTTTAAGATTAGTTCCAAGAAGCTTAATAAGCCTACCTTTAATCCTATTATTAAATAAGGTTATTTTAAGAAATAGATAAGAAGTATGTAAAGAAACAGTAGGTCCTTAGCTTAATGTGGGTGTTTATTTATAAGACGGATAAGTATGGATTTCTCCAGAAATGCAAGGCATGCTTAGTAGTATGCGGAAATCAATAGGCCCTAGGAGACCTACCTATAAGAGCTACTATATTAGCTAGTATGACCTTCCGAACCCTTATAGCAATTACCGTAAAATTCGACCTAGAGATGACACAGATAGATATAGTTAATGTGTTTGTCTATTGCGATCTTAATAAGGTTGTTTATATAAAGCTACCACTAGGGTTTAATAAAGAAAAGATAGACAAAGTACTGTGCTTAAGAAAAGCCTTATATAGACTACGACGATCACTACTGTTATAGCAGAAGAATCTTATAAGCTTATTAAATAAATTAGGCTTTAAAGAGGTACCTTAGGAGCTATATGTCATGCTAAAAGGTGGAATAGTTGTTTTCTTCTATGTTGATAATATTGTCTTCTGCTACCAAAAGATAGATAAGAAGAAAGCTTAAGAAGCAATTAAGGAGCTATATAAGGAATACTAGATAAGTACCCTTAGTAAGCTAAAATAGTTCCTAGGAATCTATATGCTACGTAATTGTAGCCAGAGGCTCCTATGGCTATCCTAGGAAGCCTATATTAAGAAGATAGCTAACTAGTATAAGATAGATCTTAGAGGGCGTCTTCTAGACACTCCTATAGCAGAATTAGAACCCCTCTCTACTAATTACTGATTGATCTATTTAACGCGTCTGTCCCCTAATATAGACCTACTAGTCCGTCCTATATCCCTATTAAGAGAAGCAGCTTCTACAATGCTATATTAGAGAAAAATAGGTTTAATATTTTATGCAGCCACTATAACGCGTCCGGATATTGCTTCTGCAGTATTATAACTGGTAAGGTTTAATTAGAACCTAAGCTAAGAGCACTATTAAGCGGTAGATAGAGTAATCCAGTACCTATATAACACGAGGAGTAGAGTAATCTACTATAGAGGAGACAAGAAAGGAATGAATAGTAGAGGGAGAGATAAAGAAATACGTAACAAAGGACGAGATAACGGAAGAGATAGTAGAGGTAAAGCGCAATCATTTATCTATGCCAGCGATGCATTATTTATAGACAACTCTGTTAATAGAAAGAGCTCGCAAGGATATATTATAAAGCTATTTAGGGGGCTAATTGCCTGGAGAGCAAACAAGTAGGGTATGGTGATAATGTTAAGCATAAAAGCTAAGTTATTAGCCCTATTATAGACAGCAAAGGAAGCTATCTTTATTAGTAGGCTGTTTAAAGCAATAATATTACACCTAAATGAGCCCTTAATTATTAAATATAATAACACACAGACGCTCTAACTAATTATGGAAGATACGGCAAAGCTGATTATAAAGCTCTAACACATTAATATTTATTAATACTAGCTATATTAGGAATACGCAATAAGACAAGTATAATTTTAATAGACAGCGATAAAGGAGATAATTGCTAATGGACTTATAAAGGCCCTGCCCAAGCAGAGGTTTAAAGCTTTATTAATATAATTAGGATAGTAGATATTAAGGAGTAGCTAGATAAGGAGAAGTAACTAGAGGACCTAAGGGACAGTATTAGAGCAAGACAGAAGGATTTAGATAAGATTACGGTTTAATTGACTTATTAATGGACACAAGAAGGTAGCTAGCTTTAACCTTAAAGAGCTTAAAGCTAAGGGGGTGTGTTAGATAATCTATATTCTCTAAAGGCGTAGGTTACGTGCATAAGTCACGTGCACGGAGCACGTGTATAAGTCACGTGCACAGAGCACGTGTATTGTAAAATCTCTTCGTAGCTCAAAGCTCTAGGGCCCCTAAGACACGTCACTTAAGACACGATACTAGATTATCAATCTATCAACCCATTTTATTAATGAACTTATCTATTTGAACTTTGTAACAAATATAGCAGACATTCTAAAAGGAGTTAGAATCTTTAACTCTTAATTTATTAATAAGATTAAAAACGCCAGAATAGATAAGGCCTTTAAAAAGTCTAGACTGGTTATATAAGCCTATAATAACTGTAGCAAAGATCTAGTCTTAATATAATTACTAACTATTTATGTAACGGAACCTTGTAGCAGGAACTACGGTAGGTCCTATTATTGGGCTGGGTATATAGGTAAGAACAATTCAACAATATAATAACAACTGGTGGAGTAGTTGCCCAATAGATTAACTCTAATTGTATTCTAAGATTTACTACGAAGAGAGAACTATCTGGGTAGGAACTATGGTCCTTTAAATATATAACTATACGCCTAAGAAATCCCTTTGCTCTGTAAAGTACGTGTGCTCTATCTACTCTGTTATAGATTATATAGATTATATAGATTATATAAATTACACTATATAACCTTAGTTACTATTCCTTGTTATATAGTTCTATTAGATCTATCCTAGACCGTGCCTATATTAACTAACTAGCTTCCTCCAACTCTTCTCCAAGTAGTTATAATATTGTACTTAAGCTGTCTGTAATACTATCTCCCTTCTTCTTATCTTTATCCTTAAAGATTCCTAACATCTCTAAGTTGTCTACTAGAGGTGTAATGTCCGTTTAATTAGTCTGGTTAATATTCTTATTTATTATGCCTAAAGCTTCTTCTTCTTCTTCTACAGCTCGCTAGTCTCGCACTGTTGCTGCAATCTTGTCTCTGGGTAAGATAATACCGTTTCTATATTCTTGTTGTGTAATAGAGGGGCTAGTTTACGTTGCGTTAGTGAGCCCTTTATTTTAATAACCTTTATTTTATTTAGAGTGCACTAAAGCAAACATTTAGTTATCCTGTAATGTTCGCTCTATCTCTAACACTAAATATGCGCGTCCTATAACTCTTAACAGTTTTCTGGTTCCCTAAGTAACCTATTATAGAGTCTTGTATTTAATCTGCTGCTAAAAAGCTTAATAGTAAACTAGCCTCCATACTACTTAAGGTTTAACGTGTCTTAGAAGAGTCTATATATATCCTTAAAGCTTAATGTCTAGCTTACGCTCATCTCTAACGTCTTAAATATATACGCAAGAAGGTTCGTTCTAAGGAGTAGAAACTTGTTTAATAGGGTCTGTCTAAGCTAGGTAACAAAAGGACTAGCTTTCCTCCTATAAGGGAAACAACTTTAAGTAGCTCGACAATTGCTCCTCTTAGGTCCCCCTTAGGTAACTTATTTTTTAGCAATCCTTTCTTATTAATACTACCTAACCTACTTTCTTCTAATACTCCTATACCTTTCCCATAGCATTCTCTAGGTTACTTAGTGGTTCCTAGGTAGTCTTACTATAGCCTATCTACTTTACCTTATACTATGTTTCGTTATCTACGTCCTTATAACTAATAATCTTTAAAACTTGCCATTTGTCTTCTTTTTACCCTCTATATATGTCTGCCTTGCAGACTAGTAGCTTAATATTCCTATATGCTGGCTCTAGCATTGCGATATGCTATATAGGGTAGATTTTTATTTTAGCTGGTAGGTTTAACTTATACGTAACCAATAAAATTCTTTATATAATTTCAAAAGGTCCTAGTCTAACGTAGTCCAACTTCTTACTTAGTTATTAACTCTTAAAATTTTTATATAGTAGCTATACTTTATCTCCCTCCTTAAGATCTGGTCCCTTAGATCTCTTAGCATTATAGTACCTTTTTATTCGCTCTTATACTAGTTTAGTTGTTTCTTTAAGGTTTGTATAAAGATTTATTAACGTCTCTATTCTTTACTTAGCTGTGCTACTTATCTTCTTTACTTAATATAGCGATAACGATGTTCTTAGCTCGTACCCATAATTCGCCTTAAATGGTAATGTCCCCATTCCTTTTTATAGTGTTACATTATATATAAACTATATAACTGGTAATAACAATACCCAATTATTCTATGCGTGGTTAATATAGTATCTTAGATACTATTCTAGTGTCTAGTTTAGTCTTTCCGTCTATCCGTCTATCTGCGGATAATACGCTATAGATATTACTACGCGAACCCCTTATTCTGCCAGAAACACTTCCTAAAATACTATTATAAATCTTAGATCTCTGTCCGATATAATCTTATCTAGTGCTCTATGTCTTGCGAATACTTTCTTTATATAGATTCTAGCGACATCTTCTGCTAATATCTCTTCTATACATACTATAAAGTATCCCTACTTTATTAGCTTGTCCACTATTACTAAAATTATATTATAATCTTATTCTATAATAGATCTTTTAACAGGTTATAGCCCTCTATACGGCTTATGCCTCGTCGGTTTGTTTCTTTAGCAATTTAGATATTCTCTTATAACTTGTCTTACTAGTCCCCAGATTCCTTAAATAATGTACTCCTCTTAAAGTCTTAATACTAGTCCTATAGACCCATTATATCCTTATATTATTCCCTTATAGAATTCCTTAATAAATTCTTCTACAATAAACTTAGGTATATATGTTACTTCTCTATTTTTGTATTGCTCTAAGTCTGGATTCTCTGCCTATGCTTCTTAGATCTTCTATATCTAATTACTCTCTAGTAATTTATAGATCTGACTTTCCTTAGTTGCTGTAATCTTTAGATAATTATACCTAATTAATCCATCTTAATCCTTTTGCAATAAAGCTCCTAATGGCTTTTCCTTATTCTATAGTTTAGCCTTTCTACTTAGAGCGTCTGCTTATGCATTATCTATACCCTTAGTATGCTGAATTTCAAAATAGTATTCTATAAGCATTTCCGCCTATCTAACCTATCTTTGGTTAAGTTCCTTTGTTATTAGAAATCCTGTAAGGTTCTTATAGTCCGTTTTAACCATAAATAGTTTCTTAGTGCCTTATAAGAATGCTCTCTATTCCCTAAGTGCTATAACTATACCTAACAACTCCCTATTATAGATGTTATAGTTTAGTTCTAGTAGTATCATCTTCTAACTGTAGTATGCTACTAAATGCCATGCGTCCTAGTGCTTCTATAGCAAATATGCTCCTAGTGCAAAGTCTAATATATCTATTTTAACAACTGTGTCTAACTTTGGTTAATAGATCTTAAGAATTAGTTCTTAGGTAAACAACTCTTTAAGTTCTTAGAACAGCTTCTTCTGCTTACTACCCTAAACCCATAGTTCCTCTTTCTTTGTTAATTAAGTAAATGGCTCAATATTCTTTAACCACTGTATAATAAACCTCCTATAGTAGTTATAAAACCCTAGAAACAATCTTAACTATATAATATTCTCTAGTTCTTGCTAACTTACTATAGCTTTAACTTTCTTTAGGTCTATACTAATCTTTCCTAGTTTAATAATAAATCCTACGAAATCGGTCTTCCTTATAAAGAACTTATATTTCTTAATTACTACTGGCATCTATTTCTCTTATAGTCTCTTTAAGACCCATTTAACGTGTTCTTTATATTCTTCCTTACTTACTAAGTAGATGATAATATTATTAAGATATACCATAACAAATTTATTGAGGTGTTCTCCTAATACACTATTAATTTGCTTTTAGAATATTACTAGTGCGTTTATAAGCCCAAACTATATAACTAATGGCTTATATAGTCCTTCCTTTAACCTGAAAGCTGCCTTTTACTTATTGCCTTCCTTAATCCTAATCTGATAGTACGCCTATCTTAGATCTATCTTTGTAAAGATTTACGCGTTACCTATCCTGTCTTGGATTTCGCTAATTAAGGGTAAAGAATACCTATCCTTTCTAGTAATACTGTTTAACTGTCTATAGTCTATACACATCCTAAGTTTTCCGTTTTTCTTTAGGATAAATAGTACTAGATATCCTGCTAATAACTGTAACGGTCTAATATATCCCTTTTATAAGTTCTCCTAGATAAACTCTTTAAGCGCTACTAACTCTGTTTTAGTAAGCTTATAGACTAGAAAGAACCTTAAACTTGTTCATTCTTCTAACTCTATCTTATAGTCCTATGCTGTATATTCTAACAGCTTTTCACTTTCTAGTAACTATAACTTTTTACTATACTTATGGTATCTCTTTGGTATATAACTTAAGCCTCGCTCAGTTTCTTTATACGTTGCTTTAACTTAGTACCATACCAACTTAGTTTGCTGTTACATTCTATACTATTAAGTATCCTTAATATTAACCTAACCTATAACCTAATTAATCTTTGGATTATATTTCTATAACTAAGGCATTCCTAGTATTGCCTTGTCCTGTCCTAACGGTAGGATATTAAAAGACATTCTAACTTGTCTCCCTTTAATAGTTAACTAAATAGGTCCTATTTTAAGATTAATAATGCCTCCTCTATAGGCTATCTAATCTCCTAAAATTGTTATAAGTGGATATAGGTATTCCTTTTATCTGTATAGTAACCCTATCCTTTCTACTGCCTTTAGTAATATATAGTTCCTTATTACTCCACTATCTACTAATGCTTTAAACTACTAATCTTGCCACTTAACTTATAAGTTTAGGTGTTATCCTTAAATTCCTTTAAGGGTTTAAGGCTCTAACACTAGTTTCCTCTAGTCCTATACGCCTCCCCTTTTCCTAACTATTAGCTACTAGATCCTACTTATACTTGGTCTAACTTTAGCTAATACTTAGTTCGTTTTTTATCCTTTATATGCTATAGATAAGTATTCTCTAGGCACTCCTACTACTATTATCCGTCTAGGCATTCTTCTATATGGAATCTTCCTAGTTAAAGTGTTAAGTCCCCTTAACCTTATACTTCTACTAGGTGCCATCTATGTATATACCTAGCGTCCCTAAACCGCCTTTCTTCTAGTGCCCAATATATTTTTAATAGGTATTTCCAGTTCTTGTCTTTTAGTGCTCTATGTATATTACTCACATTATCCATATAAGCTATCCATGATAGTATATAATACGCTAAGTGACTTAGGTTAACTCTTAGTTCGTCTTTATTCTTAAGTTTAAATCTATACCTAGCCAACCTAACCACTGGTATCTCTATTACGGGTACTAAGATTTGTTGTTCACTTCTTTAGTCCCTAGATCCCTCTTCTAGGTTCCTTAACGTTATAATTAATGCTTCTTTAATGTGACTTATATGTTTTTCTATAATGGGTTGGTCTTAAACTACCTTTTTATCTAGCTATATATAAAAATCTTCCTACTCGTCATTATGTCGTTGCCTATACCACTTCCCATATAACTAGTTTAGTGTGTATAGTCTATCTATTAGAAAGTACCTTATTATTACTATATTGTAATATTCTTTAGTATATCTTTCTTTAAACCTAGTTAAGATATTAAGATCCTCTTTTTATTCTAGTTCGTCTAACCACTTTGCCCTAGGTGTCCCTACACTTAGCCTATTAGTGATTCTTTATATAGGTGCCCTATCCCTTCTATGGTTTAATATGCTAGATTTCTAGTCTAGTTTCTGCTCTTGCTATATAATAATTCTTGTCCTAAACTTATCCATAGTTTCTTATTTTCTGCGTCTTGCAGCTGAATTCTTATAGTTATCTTGCTTTTTAATCCTGGTATTAACTTTTTAATCTTTAGGCTAAACACTGCGTTTACCTAGGATTGCTAATATTCTTATTCATTTCCCAAACTTATAGTTCTTAAACTTGCGTCCTATACTTATTTATTTATCTATAAACTAAGTCACTGCCCTTTTCTATTAGTTTTTGTCTGTTATGGGTTCCTAAGCTGTCCTTATTATATCTTATAAGTCTAGAGCTTTCCTTATCTCGTTGTAAGAATCTTAGACCTATAGCCTTTTGCCTTTATTAAGTAATAAGCTAGCACTAGCAGTCGTCTACTTACTTGGTTTTTTTTAAATATTGCTCCTATCGTTTTATAAAGCGATAGAAATTATATCTAATAGTGTTATAATATCTGTTACTAAACCTCGTTCTGTAATAGTCTTAGTCTTTACTTCTATTTTAACTTCTCTAAGGTCTATATACTCCTAGTAAGCTGCCTTTATTGCCTTATTATCGGTAAATGCTTTACCTATGTTAAATTAATTGTTTTTAATATCTAATCTATAAGCTGGTTTATTAGTTCCTCTAAACTTAAATAATAACAGCTCTTATAGCTAATAGCTTGCGCCATACTTAGCGTCCTTATAAATTCGGCATACATTGTTGTAATAATACGCAAAACTATTAATTAAACATTCTTTTATTTCTTATAGTACACCATTGTCCCTTTATATATACATGTCTTCTGCTAGTCTGGTTCCCTTTACCGCGTAGTTACTTTAACCACTTCTATAGTCTCTAGCAAAATAACCCTGTTTTCTACAATTTATATAAGCTCTATCTTTAAACCATCTTTCTTATTATGGAGTCTGCCTAAACGTCTTCTACTGCTAAGATCTCTAGTTTAGCCTCTGCTCCTAGGTCCTTTAATTACTAGATCCTTAACCTCTAGGTTTTTATAGTTTCTTTTCCTACCTTTAGGTTTCTTTAGTACTACTTAGGTCTATTAGCTCTACGCCATTCCATAGTTTTTAACTCTATATCAGTCATTGCGTACTCTGCGCCTTATATAACTGTGGAACTCTATCTTACCCTTTCTTAGCTTATTCCCTTTAATAGATCCTATTATTAATCTTTATTAACTGGTCTATTAACTCTCTTAGAGTATCCGCATCTTCTATTAAAATAATTGCGTCCTAGACTTTAGCCTTAAGTCCCTATTTATACTATGCCATAAGCGCCCTATTATTCCACTTAACCTATATAGCTAGTGTTTAAAACTGCGTTATATACTTAATTGCTAAAGTATGTTATACTAAGTTCTAAAGTTTTTGTTCTGCTGTGTCACAGTGCTATAATGCTAATAGGCTGAATAACTACATTGTGGTATGAAGAGGAGAAGGAGGTAAAAGGGGGTATTGTACACAAATAGTAGGGGCAGCCGCCAAGGCGCTAGTAGTGGGCTAACCAATAGTAGGAAACAGTACGAGATAGTACGCGTCAGGACTATACCGTGACAGTACTCCCCTCCCCAGAAGGTTTAGTCCCTAAACCGAACAAGTAACCTATTTTTGCTGCAAAGATGTCACTTCTGCTTACCGCCCTTAACCGAGCCAATAGCGATTTTCCATACCGGGTATAGAAAATCTTAATTGGTTAGCTCAACGAATAAAATTAGTAGAACTCTATACCGCTACCACGTGGCGCTTCTTGGCAAAAAACCAACTAATTAGACAACTTCGACCGGCGGTTAAAGTTTTATGAGATCTCAACCACCATAAATTACCTTCGTGGTTGGCCACGGCCTTGGCGTGGCTCTCCCTTATCTCGTGCCTAGTCTGGGGGTCCTGGCTTCTTAGGGTATTGTTTATGGAACCTTAGTAGTGCGCGCTCACACCCTTTTAGGGATTTCTTAGGTTCCTAGGTTTTCTCGTTATAGTATTTCCATTTAATATAGTATGTTAAGCCATACTCGTCCATTTGTTTATTATGTATATTAAGGATCTTTTTAAATTCCTACTTATCCGTGATATTGCTGTTATTATCCCTTTTGGCTATCCTACCTGTGACATTATAACGTTCCTCTTTGTTAATGCGTGCTTAACTAGAGATCTCTTTAGGGAACCAGAGGCGGACTTTTAAAGTATAGAAAGACTTATTAACATAGATATAGGCCGGGAGGTTAACTATAACTGCTCCTCTATAGGCAGCTAGGACGGGCTAAGGTCCGTCCTAGTTATTATCCTACTTCCTCTTGGGCTGGTTGGTCTTTATATTTTTAAGGCTAACCATAACCATATTATCCTTTTTAAATATTATACCCCCGTCTCGTTTTATATTAGCGTTGTCTTTATATCGTTGCTAGGAGATACGAGCTAGGGCTTTAAGCTAGGTTAAGATGCGCTTAAAGTAGTTGGCAATAGTATTAGCTTACAGGTACTCCTTCTTTGTATATATAGATAGGGCTAATGGCTAAGGGCCTACTAGTTTAACGCCTAGACGTAGATTATAGCTATAGTTGGCAAAGAATAGTAAGATTCCCATAGTCTTATTAACCTAGTTATTTGTGGTAAACTTGGTAAGGGGAAGCTAATCTACCTAGTTATCTTAGGTAAAGCTCACAAAGGCGCGTAGGTACTTATTTATTGCTGTATTAATAATCTTGGTTTAACCATCCGTTTTAGGGTGCCATATAGAGCTAGGGCTTAGGGTTACCTTTAGGCGCTAGTTTAGGCGACGCCAGAAGTTAGAAATGAATAAAGAGCCTTTATTAGAAATAATAGTATTTAGAGCGCCGTGTAACTTATAGATAGTATAGATAAATGCTTTAATAAGCTCCTTAGTATCTAGGCTAGTAATAGAAATAAAGTGTCTTATCTTTATTAGGTAGTTAACAACAATAAAGATGTGTCTATATATTTTGCCGTTATAAAGGCACTTAGGCAGGTCGACAACGTGGTTAATAGAGATATCAGTTTATAGGCGGACTGGTAGTTCTAGTAGTTTTAGGAAACCAGGCGGTGCTAAGTGTGGGGTCTTTATACGGAAGTAAAGAGCACAGTCTTTTATAAAGGTAGCTGTAAACTATGAAATACCTAGCCACTAATACGTTTAATTAAGGAGGTCTAGTGTCTTAACGCGGCCTAGGTGACCCGCAGGGCCTAAACTATATATGCGGTGTATAACTTCTAGTTAGAGTTTATGTAAATTAGGGACAAATACTTAATTCCTATAGTAGATTAGGCCGTTAATAATTAAACATTTAGATTTATTATAGCGGAGCAGCTTCCTAATCTGCTTAGGCTAATAGTATACTTTACGGTCTTTCTGTTTATATAGTGCAGCTAACATATTCCTAGTGAGTTTGTTCTCTTTATAGGCATTTTTAATAAGCCCCTTAAGGTTTTTTTTCTTAGGCTCTAGGTCTATTACTACGATAAAGTCTTTAATACTCTGGTTTTGGGATTTGCTCAGTAGTTCTTCTAAGATGGTAGGGTCAACTTTCTTTAGTGGTAAGACAACGCGGTCTCGGTATTATAGACGTTTGTTATTAGCATTGGCAGGTGCAACGCCTAGGAGGCGGCTAAGAGCGTCCAGGATTATAGCTTTAGTGCCAGGCCTATAGGTAATAATAAAGTTAAATTAGGAAAGGAACTTAGCCTAGTGGACTTAGCGCTAGTTTAGTTGTTTTGTTATTATAAAGGTTTAGAGGTTCTTATAGTCTGTAATAATTTTAAACAGCTGCTTAGTTCCTTATAGTTTAGGACGCTATTCTTCTAGTGCCTTAATGATTGCCAGGAGCTCCTTATTATATATTTTATAGTTGTATTTAGGGGCTAAGTGCTTAGCAAAGAAGAATGCGACTGGCTTAAGCTTATTACTTTTATTAGCTTGATAGAGCACTCCACCTAAAGCCTAGTTTAAGGCGTCTGTCTCTACCATAGTCTTCTTTATATAGTCGTAATACGCTAGGACCAGTGCTTTAGTAAACGCTGTTTTTAGGGTCTGGAATGCTTGTGCTTAATTAGGGCCCTATAACTAGCTAATGCTCTTTTTTAGTAGCCTGGTTATGGGCTTAACTACCTTAGAATAGCCTTAAATAAATTATTGGTAAAAGCTCGTAAAGCTAAGAAATTACTATAGTTCCTTAACTAATATTGGGTCCTTTTATTCCTATAAGGCCTGCACCTTCTTAGGGTCTATGGTTATGCTATTAGTTAAAATAATTAAGCTAAGGTATTTTGTTTTAGTAGCATAAAACTTAGACTTATTAATGTTAATCTGGAGTCTAGTATTACTAAGTCTCTAAATAATTTCATTTATGTGTTTTATGTGCTCGGCGCATATTTTTAAGAAAATAAGGACATCATTAAGATACACAGTGCAGTAGTTGTTAAGGGCGTTATATAAAACATGGTTAATATAGTTTTGGAATATAGCAGGCGCATTATAGAGACTAAATGGTATAACTAGCATCTTATAGAGTCTAAACCGGGTAATAAATGCTGTAAGCCACTTATAGCCTTCCGCGATCCGGATCCGGTTGAACGCAGCAATTATATTAAGCTTAGTAAAGTACTTAGTACTATAAAGTGCGTTAAGTGTCTTATGGACTAGTAGCAGTAGGTATTAGTTCTTAATAGTAACTATGTTTAAGCCTCGGTAGTTATAGTAGATTTATGCACTGCCGCCAGGTTTCGCTGCAAGGAGAAGTGGTGTAGTGGCTAGTAAGGTTAATTTGCGGATAAAACCCTTATCTAGTATCTTGTTAATCTACTTCTTTATATAGCTGAGTTTAGCGGGTGAGAGTGGTCTGTTTTTATAGTATAGGGCCTGCTTTCCTAGTATAATCTCAATTTTATGGTCCTATGGTTGGTAAGGGGGCAGCTTATCTGCGTTCTTAGGGAGGAAGTGTTTAATATATTTATAAAACTCTTTTGGTAAGCGTTGTAAAATATCCTTATAGGTTAATCCTGGTTTGCCTTTTAGGAATTTCTTAATATTAGTGTTAACTATCTTCTAGCGTAGAAACTTAGACTTGGTTTTTAGGTTTATCTTAAGGAAGTTATAGAAATAAGGGGGTAGCGCTTTATAGGCTTCCTCTATTATATAGTTGCCTTCTATTAGCCGGCGGAAAGACCTTTCTAATAGGTTCGGTACTTCTATTAGGCCTATAGGTAGCTCCTTAAGCAGCTATTAGTATTCTTCTTATTTAACTAGTTCTACTAGCTCCACTATATAGATCCTTATTACCTTTACGCCTTTTTATTTATAGAACTAGGTAAAATTAATGGTATAAGTGCATTTAATATTGTTTAGGTTAGGGCGTGTCTAGTTCTCTAGTGCTACAGCTAGGCTAGCACGGCTTAGTTAGCCTAGGGGGGCGGAAATAAGGCGGCGGCCTTATACGGTATACGCGGGAGACAGGTATAAGGTTAGGCGTTATAGGGGGGAGGTCTTAATTACTCTAGTTTTGGTCTTAGCTGTAACGCCCTTAGCTATTATACGTGCGGTTATATATGCGTACAGTAAATGACTTAAAGTTAGGTGTCTTATTGGCTAACCTAGGTTAAGTGGGTGTATATAGGGGACTTATAGTTCTGGCGGTGTTTATTTTTTTAAGAATAGGGTAGTAGTCTAGTCTTCTAGAATCTTTGTTTTATTTACTGCGTATATTAGCTTACTAGTGTTAGGCACCTCTTTTACTATTAGCTGATGGTATCTAAGCATTAGCTGTGTAATGCATCCGCGTGGTGCTACTTAGTCACAGTTAGGAATATACTATAGGAGATAGTTATAGGTATAGTAATTAGAGTTAAACTTAAGCTCTAGAGTAGAAAAGTCTAGTTTTAGGTTGTGCTTTTTAAGCTAGGGCATTTTAAGAATTACTAGTATTAAGGGTAATAACTTCATGACGTAGAAGAGTATGGATTCTATATAGTAGCCAATTGTCATTCTTGCTGTAAAGTAGTGGGTAATAAAGCTAGATAGGAGTCCATTAGTAAAGCGGAGTGGTTTTAGGACTAGGAGTCTTTTTGTTATAATATTATGCTTTTTTATAAGCGAGTCTTCGTCTGCAAACGCTAGTGCTATACTACTACTGTTAACGAGGCTTACTGTTTTAATAAAAACTTATAGGAGTGGGTTGCGTAGTGAGGAGAGGTAGGTCTAAATAAGAATAGCATTTCTATTATTATTTGCTATTCTAAGGTTAAGTAGCAGCTAACTTAGAATAAGATCTAACTAATCTAGTAGTATAGATTTAATCCTTTTATTCTCCTTCCTATATGGTTCTAACCCTTAGAGGCGACTTAGTCTAAGGGTTAGTCTTTTAATAACTGGATTATGGGGCTTAGCTAGTAGCTGTGGTCTTAGCTGGTGTATCCTAATATATTAGTCTCCGACGGTGTATATATACTAGGGGGTACTTTGCTGAGGACATAGCCGGTCTTACAGTTAGTAGCGGTATAGAGCACTTATCTGTAGTTTATATACAGGACCATCGGCTGGGGCTATATTAGGGAAGGGAATTGTGGGGGCGGGTCTCTATATCCAAACCTATATCCCTGTCCATGGTTGTTGTTTTGGTTACTAATCCCTCTGCTAAAGAATCCGCCGCGGCTAGGAAGGGGTTAGCGCGGTAACATTAGAAGGGGATTTAGGTTTGTTTTAGGGTCATAAGTATCTTTCTAGTGGCTAGGTTAACCACATGCTAGGTAGAGTCTGTTATCCATATAATATCTTTAGATGTTATTAGGGAGGCTACTACTACCGCCGCCAAATTTAACAGCGTTAAGGTCTATTAGGTTATTCTATAGTGCTAGTGCTAAGGTGTTATTATTAGGTAGTATAGGTTAATAGCCGCCAGCAGTACTTAGCTTAGCGGTATTTAGCTTAGTGTGGTAGGTGTGGTTCTGTAGGTTATAAGCAAACACGTCTATTTACTTACTCCAGCCCTTATAGTCAGCATTGTTGATTTTACGGCTAAGGGTAAGGGCTAAGTCCTTTATTTTAGATAAAATATTCTTCCTAAGTAGATCTACCTTTTATTCCTTAGTCTTATTTACTTTTATTATTAACTTATTAAGCTCTGCTTTCTAGGACCAGTAATTACGCTTACCTTGGTTTAAGGTGTCTAATTTATTTTTAGCTGCTTGGGTTATATCTATAGTCTTATAGTGCTTCTTTATATACGCAAACATAGACTCTTAGTTAGAGAAGGCCTATTTGCTTGGGTTGTTTGGGTATATACATAGCATATTAAGGCCATACTTAACATAGTTATAAGCCTTATCTGTCAGCATGTCTAATATATAGAGGACTTCGTCTATTAGGGTCTTAAAGCACTTTATATCTCTATAGAAAACGCCTTAGATCTTTATTTCCCATATTTTAAATTTTTCTTGCTTTTTAGTTGGCGATCCCTTGCCATTAAATGGGGTAGGGTCTTTTGCTTCACGCTTTTTTCTATAGGGCTTAGCTAGGGGAGGAGAGCTAGTAGCAGTGTTCTTATTGGCAATAGTTTAGGTAAGTGTAGTAATCTAAGAGCTTAGGCTTTGTATAGTCTCAATATATACTAAAGCTTGCTATTCGTATTGCTTTATATATAGTTTAAGTGTCTTAAGGGAGTTAATTCTATATTAAGCTTCTTTAAGTTAGGACTTTATAGTCTGGCCTTTATTATAGACTATTTGGAGACAGCTCTCGACGCTAGTTAAAAGGGTTATATATATGGAGAGGTGCTAAAATATTCCTGCTATATTAAGGTCCTTGGGGTACTCCGGACCACTCCTAATTGCCCAGGCAATGTTGGTGTAGGAGGTATTAAAGAGGTGGGTAAGTGCTTCGCGTATATTTACTAATAGGGTATTCTGGTCACCTATTTTAGGGGATCTAGGCAGGGTAATTGAAATCTATAAGGCTGGCTATGATACTGAGATTGTTTAGGACAATACTAAGATTGTCTAGGACTGTACTAAGATTGTCTGGGACTGTGGTACAGTGTTGTTAGTCGCGCCGGGTCGCGATTATACTGGGAAAATAGAGATAGTGGACTGGGGAGAATAAAGATCGCGATGGGGCGCAAGAGGAGATACTATAAACTGTTACAGTGCTATAATGCTAATAGGCTGAATAACTACATTGTGGTATAAAGAGGAGAAGGAGGTAAAAGGGGGTATTATACACAAATAGTAGTGGCAGCCGCCAAGGCGCTAGTGGTGGGCCAGCTAACAGTAGGAAATAGTACGAGACAGTACGCGTCAGGACTATGCCGTGACATGCTGTTATAGTTACTTTAGGGTCTTTAAATATTTGTGTTAACCGTTCTATAAATCCATTCCAATTTATAAACATATACCATACGTCTAGGTTAGTAGTCGTTACACTATTTGCTTATATCTCTGTGAGGTAAGGCTTAAACCACTCTAGAGCTCTTCCTGTTAAGAATAGTCCTGCATATACTACCTAATCTATAGGTATTACTAACTTTGCTCCTTCCTATATAACCTTAAAATGCATCTGCGTAAGAAACCCTTTAAGCTTTAACTTCTCTCCTAAGAACTATTTAATTAAAGGTAACTTAACCTTTACTGCTCTAATTCTATTAATATGTTCTTTAAGTAGCCTACTATTGTCTTATAAGCAATTAACCATTTCTTATAACTGACCTTATATAACCACTTAAGAATCCGTGTCTGCTATACTAGTGTCTCCTAACCCTGAGGTCGTGGCTGCCGTTAATGTTATTATAACTGGTGCTTTAGGTGGCATATTGTTCGACCTTGTTTAATACTATAACCTTAGTAGTGAATGTGTAACGGAACCTTATAGTAGAAACTACGGTGGGTCCTATTATTGGGCTAGGTATATAGGTAAGAATAATTTAATAACGTAATAACAACTAGTGGAGTGGTTGCCCAACAGATTAACTCTAATTGTATTCTAAGATTTACTATAAAGAGAGAACTATCTGGGTAGGGACTATAGTCCTTTAAATACACAACCATACGCCTAAGAAATCCCTTCGCTCTATGAAGTACGTATACTCTATCTGCTCTGTTATAAATCATATAGATTATATAGATTATATAGATTACACTATATAACCTTAGCTACTATTCCTCGTCACATGGTTCCACTAGATCCATTCTAGACCGTGCCTATATTAACCAACTAGCTTCCTCCGACTCTTCTCCAAGTAGTCGTAACATTGTACTTAAGCTGTCCATAACAATTTAACGTATTAGCTAGAGAATTATCCTAATACTTATAGCAACCCTATAAGGAAATAAAAGAAGACTAGCTTCTTTATACCTATATAATATCTTATAAGCTTATATATAGTCTAGTACCTACCTAAATAGAGACTTCTTTATACGCCTACCACTAGAACTTGGACTAAAAGATAGATTAATTCTAAGAGTTATTAAACTATTTTATAGTGTCCTAGAAGCTAGTAACCATTAGTTTAATATATATTACTATTACCACCTTAATGAACTATAAATAAACTAGTTAATATATAACCCCTGCTTATTATACACAAACAGTAACGGCTTTGGAATTGTAGAATTGCAGACTAATAAGATACTATTCCTTACTAATAAAACCTTTGTAGAGGCTAAAGAAGCTAAACTTTAGGAGGTAAAGTTCCTAGTAAAAGAGAGAGAGAAGCTTACGCTAAATACCCCAATTAAGTTTAATGGAGGCTACATTAAGCAAGAAAAAGATTTAATAGCCCTTACCTAGGAATGTTAATGCTAGAACCTAAAGTTGGTTATTATAAAGACTATAGACCTAACTAGCTCTAGAGGGGAAGTCCGCAAGACAGTTATACTAAAAGACTAGTATATTACTTAGAGAGCAAGAGGAGCTTATATCGCTATAGTCTGTTAACTAGAAGCTACCTTTAACCTCTCCTTTATAGTATAAGTTGTTAACCCAAAGAAAGAATATACAAAGTAGCTTAATAAACGGCTGTAATAGCAAATTAATAATCCCTCCTAAGGACTTTGTTTTATATAACTTAATATAAGCACTCTTAAACTAATAATATTTATAAACTTATCCTTTACCAATAACCATAACCTCTCTTCTTAGATTGGCTTTATTATTATACTCACGGATAAGGATAATAGGGCTAATATCCTCTATTAGTTATCTATTAAGTATAAGCAAGTTACACAAAGTGTTTTAGCATCTAAACTATATAGTATGGCCTATGGATTTAACACCGGAGCTGTAATTAAAGTAACTATTAAGAAGATTCTATAACTTAAACAACTACCGCTTATCCTTTATACCAATTTAAAATCTTTATATAACTGCCTAGTTAAACTTGGGATAATATAAGAGAAACGACTTATAGTTAACCTAATATGTTTATAACAATTATACAAGAGAAGAGAAATAGTAGAGATTAAATAGATTAACGGAGGCAGTAATCATATAGACACTATAATAAAATTAAAGCCTTACTAGGCGTTAAAGGACCTAATTAATATAAATATAATTAAGCTATAGGTTACCGAGTAGGTAGAGAGAGAAGACGTTAAAGCAGGAATAGAGAGTGCAAAGATATTAAGCCAGTAGCTAAGGCGCTAGTGGCAAGCGAGCTAATAGCGATTTTCCATCCTAGGGATGGAAAATCGTAATTAGTTACTTTAACCACCTAGCAGAATTTAGCAGAATCTAAGTGGAACATGGCAGAATTTAGCAGAACTTAATTGAATTTGGTAGAATATGGTGGAATTTAGTAGAACTTAATAGAATTTGGTAGAATATGGCAGAACTTAGCAGAACTTGATAGGACCTAGCAGAACTTGGCAGAATTTGGCAGGAGGCGTACTTAAGCACCATTAAAAACTAAATACTCCTAGTATCTAAACGAGGTTGTCTGTAACTAATTAGGTTAGTTACATGAGCTAAGCAAGCTTAGGAAATCCACTAAATTCCACCTATAGAATAGGAGAATCAATAAGCATTAATTAAAATCAGTTACCACCCCATACTATTGTAATAGCAATACGTATTACCGGAAGTGATACGGACACTTATATAAGTTTATAGGCTAGTATTTCTTTAATTTCCTATTTATTATTACTATTAACTTAAATTGGCAGGGGCGGTTTATTCTTTTGTCTAGGTAATAGGTTATTTGCAACTTTCTATAGCTTATCTGGTAAGAGTTTAGGGTGGACCTTAATTAAATCTAGGAGCTTTACTTTATATAAGTTGCCTCTCTTTTTAAGAACTTTATATAGTCCTACTATTTAATAGTCTAGCTTATAGCTAGGCCGTTTTATTTTCTAGTTCTTTGTTATAACCTAGACCTTATTACCTATAGTAAAGTTAGGCTTATGCCTATACTTATTTGCCTACTATTTTATTAATTTTTAGGCCTTTTCTAAGTTTATATAGGCTACCATCCAGGCTTCTTTTAAGCACTTGGTGTACTACTAGGCCTCCTTATAAAATAGTTTTTCGTGTATAGTCTAGGGTCCTTCTAGTCTTTCCTAGTTAAAGCTTATATAGGGTAAGTAACCTATTTTTAGCTAAATAGGTGCAAACCCTATAGAGTTATAGGGTAAGGTTGCCTAAGCATAGTCTATTAGGGGTAGCAGTTTAGTCTAGTTATCTTAAAAGTAGTTAATAAAGGGCCGAAGTCTTTAGTCTAAATATTAATTTACAATCTCTGTCTAACTTTCTGTCTAGGGGTAGTATACTATAGAAAGCTTTAGCTTAATACCTAAGATCTAGGTAAACTTATTCTAGAAAACTAATATAAATTGCGGCCTATAATTAGATATAATAGTATCTAGTAGTCCGTAAATTTGGTAGACATAGTAGATATATAGTTAGGCCGCCTCTTTAGCATTAATATTCTTATAATAAGGGATTAAAAACAGGCGCTTACCAAAGCGGTTAACTATAACTATAGCTATATTATATCCGCTACGGTCTATAGGTAGCTTATAAAAATTTATAAAGATATGCTACTAGGGGCGCTCTAGTATTAGAAGTGGTTTTAATAATCCTAGGGTCTTATCTTATGGGATTATAGATCTATAGCAGCTGTTGCAGTTCCATATATAACAGTTAATATCTATAACTATTCTAGGCTAGTAGTAGCGGTTACTAATAATCTTACAGGTCTTATTTTTTCTAGGGTAGGCTATAGAGACCTAGGTATGTGCTTCGGCAATAAGCTAAGTCTATAAGTTCTATTCCTCTACTACTACTAGCTGTTCCTAATGCTTAAGTAATCCAAGTTTAATGGACTATAGGCTGGTAACATCCTTTGCCTTTTTATAGTACTCCTATAAAGAACGGGCCGTACAATTTGCTTACAGTAGCTTATTAATAAGGTTAAGTTCCGTAGAGTTAATGGGACATATCTTAGCGTCTAAAGGGTCTATATTTAGTTCTGCCTATATCTAAGGGTTAAGGTGCTCTAGTTATAGTAGTGTCTAGGTCTATAATAAGATCTTTACAGCCATCTAATTATCTAGGTCTTATTTACGCCTTATAAGGGTATCTACACGGTTGGTTATGCCTAGCCTATATATAATTAGGAAGTAGAACTAAGATAGGATATCCACCTAGCGTGCCTACCAGGCCGTAAGGGCCTTTATTATTATAAAGTATTCTAAGGCCTTATAATCTAAAACTACCTTAATAGGCTTAGGGGTCCCTTTTAGCTATACACGCTAGTGCTAAAAGCTAGAGATAATAGCCAGCATTTCTTTATTATGGATGTGGTAGTTTAGCTTAGTATCTATTATAGTCTTTAAATAGTATATAATAGAGTGCCATTCTCTGTCCAGTTGCTTCTAGGAAAAGATACCAGCTATTACACTATTTAAGGCATTAGTTTTTAGCATTAAGGGCCGTTTTAGGTTAAAGTAGGCAAGTAGGGGGGCTAATACTAGCCGTCTTTTAAGCTTATTAAAGGCCTGTCTATATATAGCGTTAAAGTAGAAGGGCTGGTCTTTTTTAGTAAAACGGTTAAGGGGCCAGGTGATTCTACTATAGTTCTTAATAAAGCGTTAGTAGAAGTTATAGAAACCTAAAAATAATTATACCCCCTTTACAGTCCATAGGGGTGTCCACTAGTTAATTATAGCCGTTTTTTCTAGGTCTGCCTTAATTCTATTTATACTAATAATAAACCCTAGGTACTTAGTGCGCTTAATACTAAATTCTAACTTCCTAATATTGGCCTAGAGGCTAGCTTTGCGGAGCCATTATAGGACTTTATAGACATGCTCCTTATATTCCAGTTTATTCTCTAAGTAAATTATAATATTATCTAGGTAGGCTGTGTAGAAGTTATTAAAGTAGTTAAAGAGTATGTTATTTATATACCGTTTGTATATAGCTAGTCTATTAGTCAGTCCAAAAGGTAGTACTTTATATTTTTATAATCTATAGCGGGTCTAAAATATAGTAAGATCCTTAAATCTAGGGTCCATCCTAATTTAGTAAAAGGCTTAGTGGATATTAAGCTTTATAAAAATCTTAGCCTTACTTATATAGGCCAGTGTTTCTTTAAGTAAGGGCAGCGGATATTAGTCTTTGTGGGTTATATAGTTTAGTTTATAGTAGTTAATATAGAAACGGAGTCCGCTATTTAGCTTTTTAGTAAAATGAATAGGTAAGGTAAAGGGGACTTGGCTAGGCTTAATAAAGCCCTTATTAAGGTTATTAATAATATACTACTTAGTGGCCTATAGCTTATTAGTAGATTGCTAGCAAAGGGGGCTATAACTAAGGATGTTTTCTTTATTGGGCTTAATCTTAATCTTATAGTTATACAGTCAGTAAGGCGAGAGTATATTAGATACTGCCCTAGAGAATACGTCCTTAAATTCCCAGTATTAGCGAAGTAGTTTCTGTTCTACTAGCTCCTTATCTATAAGCTCACTTTCCCTACTAAGCTAGTTATAGGCTAGGGCTTCCTTATCCTTAATTATTTGGTTAATTTTATATAAGCTAGTTATAAAGGCAATAGTATTAGGCTATTTTAAGTTCTGGTAGAACCCTATAGCACTAATATAGCAGATATTAACTAGTGGGAGGTTTATAGGTTTCTTTATAGACGTTTTATAGACTGTATTTTACAGTAGAGGGTTTATAACCCTCCTTAGTTCCTATTCTATTTTCTATAAGTTATCCTTTTAGTCTATATATTTAGTACAGCGTCCAATATTCCTTGCTGTTCTTTATAGCTATATAGAGCCTAAGCCAGCTAGCTTATTACTAACTTCCTAGGTTTCTAGTGCTGGTAGTATAATATTAGTAGTATAATATTAGTAGTCTAGGGGCGGCGTAGTATATAGACCCGTTATAAATTAAGCTGTATATCTTTCTTAAAGGCCTAGTCCCTATATATAGCATTAGCCTAGTAAACAATATCTATCTATAGCCGTATAAGATTTTTTATTATAATGCTGATTTCCTTTATAAAAGAAGCTATTAGGGGTAGGGTTTTAGGCTAGATAAGCTATCTACTCTATATATTGAGCTATAAGCCTAAATAGGCTAGCCATTTTCTTCCTAGGATTATATTATGGCTTCCTAGGTCCGTAATAAGAAAGGGGATATTATACTGCCTTTATTTATCTACACAGAGGTAAACCCGTAAGATAGTTATAATGGGTAGTTTTATTTGTCTGTTATACCCATAAATAGGAATTAGTTTGGGTAGTTCCTTAAGGGGTATATTTAAAAAGTCAGCCAGCTTTATAGTATACTATATATCTATTAAGACAAAGGTATTTACTCTAGAGTTAGCTAAAGTAGAGGTTAAAACTTAATATCTATTATGGAATAAAGTATAAGGAATAGTGCAGCTTCTTCTACTAACTAGCTAACCCAGATTAATATATAATATATTAATTCCTTTTAACCCTAGAGAGGAGTCTTGCTTTAGGGTTCCTCTTTTTCTAACTCTATACTATCCTTCTAAATTAACAGGACCTTATTTATCTTTGCTGCTATTAGGCAGTCTTTTATAAAGTGGTTTTTCTAGCTATATAAAAAGCAGGCTCCTTAATTGCTAAGGGCCTATCTATAGGGTTTGCTATATATAGGTTAAGTATTTGCCAAACCTATAGTGGGGCCAGCTGTATAGCTAGCCGCTAGGTTAACGGCAGGCGGTATAGTTAGTGCTATAGGGGTTGCAGATCTTACTAGGACGCTGTGGCCTATTTTTATAATACTTATATTCTGGTTAGCAGAGCTTCTAGTCTTATACTGCTTAGCATATGCCTTAATTTAGTGGAGGCCCTAGTTAATAGCTAGGCACTAGTTTATAAGTTCCTTTAGCGTCTATATAGTAGTATAAACTAGCAGTATAGCGCGCTATAGGTCTAGGGTAAGCTTATTAAAGAGGTCTAGTATTAAATCTTCTTAGGGTGTAACGAAGCCTTGTAGGAAATACTACGATGGACTTGTTATTGGGCTAGGTGTGTAGATATTAAACGAAGTCAATAATATATCAGCAACAAATAACAACTAGTAGAGTGGTTGCCCAACAGATTAACTCTAATTATATTCTAAGATTCATTATAAAGAAAGGAACTATCTAGGTAGGGACTGTAAGTCCTTAAATATACAACCTTACGCCTATAAAAGTCCTTGCTCCGCCTGCTCTGTTTGCTCTATTGCAGATCCTATAGATTATACAGATTATATAGATTACATAGATCACACTATATAACCTTAGTTACTATTCCTCGTCACATAGTTCTACCGGATCTATCCTAGACTATGCTTTTATTAACTAACTAGCTTCTTCTAACTCTTCTTTAAGTAGTTATAATATTGTACTTAAAGCGTCCATAACACCATCTCCCTTCTCTTTATCTTTATCCTTAAAGATTCCTAATATCTTTAAGTCGTCCACTAGAGGTATAATGTCCGTTTAATTAATTTGGTTAATATCTTTACTTATTATACCTAAAGCTCCTTCTTCCTTTTCTATAGTTTATTAGTCTTATACTATTGCTATAATACTGTCTCTTAGTGAAGTAATGCTATCTCTATGTTCTTGTTATGCAAAAGAGGGGTTAGTTTGTATTATGCTAGTAAGTCCTTTATCTTAGCAACCCTCTTTATACTTAGAGTGCACTAAAGCAAATATACGGTTATCTTGTAATGTTTACTCAGTTTCTAATACTAAGTATACGCATCCTATTACTCTTAATAGTCTCTATATTCCTTAAGTAATTTATCTTAAGGTCTTATATTTAACTTACTACTATAAAGCTTAATAATAAGCTCTTAGTAGCCCTTTCCAAACTCTATTATTTTTATAACACTAAGTAAGAGGTAGCCACTGCTTAATAATGGGCTTTTAACTCTTAACTGGCCACTTCTGCTTAACTAATTTATCTTAAGAAGGTATATAAAAAGGTGCGTTTTAAGGAGTGGAAACTTATAGAATAAGGCTTTTAGGAACTTAGTAATAAAAGAACAGAAGTTCTTTCTATAGCAAGGGAAACAACTCTAAATACCTTAGTAGGTGCTCCTCTTAAGTCCCCCTTAGGTGGTTTGTTCTTTAGCAACTTTTCCTTATTAATACTTCCTAACCCGTTCTCTTTTAATACTTCTATACCTTTCCTATAGCGTTTTTTAAATTATCTAATAGCTCCTAGGTAGTCTTATTATAGCCTATCTACTTTACTTTATACCACGTTTTATTATTAATATCCTTATAACTAATAATCTTTAAAACTTCCCACTCGTCTTTTTCCTATTCTCTATATATGTCTACCTTGTATACTAGTAATTTAACATTCCTATATATTAGTTTTAGCATTATAATATACTATATAGGGTAGATCTTTATTTTCTCTAGTAAGTTAAGTCTGTACATAACTTCTAAGATCTTTGCTTTAACTGTAAATAGTCCTAGCCTAATGTGGTCTAACTTCTTACTTAGTTATTAACTCTTAAAACTTTTATATAATAGCCATACTTTATCTCCCTCCTTAAGATCTGGTCCCTTAGATCTCTTAGTATTATAATACCTTTTTATCCTTTCCTATACTAGTTTAGCTATGCTTTTAAGGTAATTATAGAGGTTTATTAACATCTCCATTCTTTCTTTAGCTATACTGCTCATTTTCTTTACTTAACATAGTAATAATAATATTCTTAGTTTGTACCTGTAACTTACTTTAAAGGGTAATATGCCTATTCCTTCCTATAGTGTTACATTATATATAAACTATATAACTAGTAACAATAATACCTAGTTATTTTATATGTGGTTAACATAATGCCTTAGATACTATTTTAGTGTCTAGTTTAGTCTTTCTATCTAACCATCTGTTTATGGGTAATATACAGTTAACATTACTGCTTAAACCCCTTATTCTGCTAGGAACACTTCCTAAAATGCTGCTATAAATCTTAGATCTCTATCTAATATAATCTTGCTTAGTACTCTATACCTTATAAACACTTCTTTAATATAGATTCTAGCTATATCTTCTGCTAAGATTTCTTCTGTATACGCTATAAAGTAACCCTACTTGGTTAACTTGTCCACTATTACTAAGATTATATTATAATCTTGTCCTATAATAGGATCTCTTAACTTTAGTAACTTAATAATAAAGTCCTATAATATAACCTCCTATGGTCTTTCTAGTACTTCTACTAGTTATAGTCCTCTATACGGCTTATATTTTATTAGTTTATTTCTTTAACAATTTAGACATTCCTTTATAACTTATCTTACTAGTCCCTAGATTCCTTAAATAATATACTCCTCTTAAAGTCTTAACACTAAGCCTATAGCTCCGTTGTATCCCTATATTATTCCTTTATAAAACTCTTCTATAAACTCTTTTGCCACTGCCTTTAGTATATATATAGCTTCTTAGTGCTTATACTGCTCTAAACCTGGATCCTTACTCTATGCTTCTTAGATCTTTTATATCTATACACTCTCTAGTATCTTATAGGTTTGGCTTTCTTCTCTAGTTGCTGCGATTTTTAGATAATTATACCTAATTAACCTATCCTTATCTTTTTGTAGTAAAGCCCTAACGGCTTTTCTTTATTTTATAACTTAGCCTTTCTACTTAGAGTATCTGCTTGTATATTATCTGTACCTTTAGTATACTAAATTTTAAAGTAATACTCTATAAGCATCTCCGCCCATCTGACCTATCTTTAGTTTAGTTCCTTTATTATTAGAAACCCTATTAGGTTCTTATAGTCTATCTTAACTATAAATAGTTTCTCTATACCTTGTAAGAATGCTCTCTATTTTTTAAGTGCTGTAACTATACCTAGTAACTCTTTATTATAGATATTATAGTTTAACTTAGGTGGTGTTATTTTTTAACTATAGTATACTACTAGATACCATCCATCTGGATGCTTTTATAGTAGGTATGCTCCTAATACAAAATCTAATATATCTGTTTCCATAACCGTGTCTAGCTTTAGTTGGTAGATTTTAAGGATTAGACCTTAGGTAAACAACTTCTTAAGTTCTTAGAACAACTTCCTTTACTTATTTCCCTATACCTACAGTTCCTCCTTTTTTATAAGTCTTATAAATAGCTTAATACTTTTTAACCATTATGCTATAAACCTCCTATAGTAGTTATAAAACCCTAGGAATAATATTAACTATATAATATTCTCTAGTTCTTACTAACTTACTATAGCTTTAACCTTCTTTAGGTCTATGCTAATTTTTCCTAGTTTAATAATAAACCTAACAAAATCGGTTTTTCTAGTAAAGAACTCGCACTTTTTAATTGCTACTAGCATCTTTTCTTCTTATAGTCCCTTTAAGACCCACTTAATATATTCTCTACATTCTTCCTTACTCTCTAAGTAGATAACAACGTTATTAAGATACACTATAATAAATTTATTAAGGTGTTCTCCTAATACACTATTAGTTCTTTTTTAAAATATTACTAGTACGTTTATAAGCCTAAACTACGTTACTAATAGCTTATATAGTCCTTCCTTTAATCTAAAGGCTGCCTTTTATTTATTACCTTCCTTAATTCTAATCTAATAGTACGCCTATCTTAGATCTATCTTTATAAATATCTTTATATTACCTATCCTGTCTTAGATTTCGCTAATTAAGGGTAAAGAATATCTATCCTTTTATATAATACTGTTTAACTGCCTATAGTTAACGTATATTCTAAGTTTTCCGTTTTTTTTAGGATAAACAGTACTAGATATCCTACTAACAACTATAACGGTCTAATATATCCCTTTTATAAGTTTTCCTAGATAAACTCTTTAAGCGCCACTAACTCTGTTTTAGTAAGCTTATAAATTAGAAAGAATCTTAAACTTGTTCCTGGTTCTAATTCTATTTTATAGTCCTATACTGCGTATTTTAATAGCTTCTTACTTTCTAGTAACTATAGTCTTTTACCATATTTATAGTATCTCTTTAGTATATAACTTAAGCCTTACTTAGTCTCTTTGTACGTTGCTCCAACCTAGTACTATACTATCTTAGTTTATTGTTGCATTTTATATTATTATATATCCCTAATATTAACCTAACCTATAACCTAATTAATCTTTAGATTGTATTCCTATAACTAAGGCATTTCTAATATCGCCTTATCCTTTCCTAACGGTAGGATATTAAAAAATGCCTCCACTGGTCTTCCTTTAATGGTTAACTAAATTAACCCTATTTTAAGATTAATAATACTTCCTCTATAAGCTATCTAATCTCCTAAAATTGTTATAAGTGGATATAGGTACTCCTTTTACCTATAGGGTAACCCTATTCTTTCTACTACTGCTAGTAATATATAGTTTCTAGTTGCTCTACTGTCTACTAACGCTTTAAACTTCTAGTCTCGCCATTTTACTTATAAATTTAGGTGTTGTCCTATAATTCCTTTAAGGGTCTAAGGCTCTACTACTAGCTCCCTTAGGTCCTATAGGCCTCCGCTTTTCCTAACTACTAGCTATTTAACCTTAACTATACTTAGTCCCTTTATAGCCAATACTTAGTTTATTTCTTTTCCTCTATATGCTATAGACAAGTATTTTCTAGGCACTCCCACCACTGTTATTTATCTAGGCATTCTTCTATAAGGAACCTTCCTAGTTAAAGTATTAAGTCTCCTAACTCCTAAACTTCTACTAGGTGCTAACTATGTATATACTTAGCGTCTTTATACTACCTTTCGTCTGTTATCCAATATATTCTTATTAGATACTTATAATATTTATCCTTAACTATCCTATATATATTGCATGTATCATCTATATATACGATCTATAACAATATATAATATACTAGGTGCTTTAGGTCTACTCTTAGCTCGTCTTTATCCTTAAGTTTAAACCTCTCCTATATTAACCTAAATATTACTACGTTGTTTACTAGTACTAATACTTATATTATCTCTCTCTAATCTATAGCTTATTTCTTTAGGTTCTTTAACATTATAACTAACGCCCCTTTTATATAGCTTATCTATTTCTTAAACATTGCTTAATCTGGTATAACTTTTTTGTCTAGCTATATATAGAAATCTTCCTACTTATTATTTCCTCTTTGCTTATACCACTTTTAGTATAGCTTAGTAAGTGTATATAACCTGTTTATAAGCAAGTATCTCTTTATTACTGTGTTACTGTAACCTTTAGTATATTATTTCGCAAACCTAATTGGGATCCCTAGATCCTCTTCTTATTCTAGTTTATCTAACTACTTAGCTCTTAGCGTTCCTACCCTTAGCCTATTTATAACTTTTTGTATAGGTGCTCTGTCCCTTATACGTCCTAGTATAGCTAATCTCTTATCTAGCTTCTGTTCTTGCTATATAATAATTTATTGCCTAAACTTATCTATACTTTCTTTATATTTTCGCCTTATAAAAGGATCCTTAAAGTCGTCTTGCTTCTTAATTGCTATATTAACTTTTTAACCTTTAGGCTAAATACTGCGTTTACCTAGAACTATTATGGACCTTATTTATTCTTTAAAATCTTAGTTCCCTAGAAATTACCATCCTAAGCTTATTTATATATCCTTAAACTAAGCTACTACTCTTTCCTATCAGTTTTCGTCTATTATAGGTTCTTAGGTATATCTTATCTTGTTTTAGGAATCTTAAGCATTTTATATCTCTTTTTAAGAATCTTAAGCCTTTAGCCTTTTGCCTTTATTAAGTGGTAAGCTAGCACTAGTAGTTATCTGCTTACTTAGTCTATTTTAGATATTACTCCTTCTATCTTACAAAGTAATAGATGCCGTATTTAATGGTGTTATAATATCTATTACTAAACCGCGTTCTATAATGGGCTCAGTCTCTACTTCTATTACATTATTAAGGTTTAGGTACTCCTAGTTAGTCCCTTTTTCTTCCTTATTACTACTAATTAATAAGTACTCTAACTCCATTATTATTATTACTAATCTTTATCTATACGTTACTATAATATCTTAATCCAGCTTATAGAGTTAATCCTATTCTTTATCTAACTCTCTAGTTCCCTTAAGTCCTTTTAACTCTAGCTCTTATAGCTAATAGCTTGCGCTATACTTAGCGTTTTTATAAATTTAGTATATATTATTATAATAAAACGCGAAGTGCTTAACTAAACACTTCTTAGTCCCGCGTAACGTTTTAGTATTTATATTATTATACTCTAACAACCTTATGCATTTTACTATATAGTTACTCTAACTACCTCTATAGTCTCTAGTAAAATAACCTTATTTCCCGCAATTTATGCAAGCTTCTAATTTAAACTATTTTTCTTATTATGGAGTCTGCCTAAACATCTTTTATTAATAAGATTCCTAGTTTAGCCTTTACTCCTTAGTCCTATAATTACTTAATCCTTAACCTTTAGGTTTCCATAGTTTCTTATTCTATCTCCTAGACTCTTTAGTGCCGCTTAAGTCTATTAGCTCCGGCCCATTCTATAGTTTATAACTCTATGTCTGTTGCTGCGTACTCTATGTCTTATACAACTATAGAACTTTATCTTGCCATTTCTTAGCTTATTCCCTCTAATAGATCCTATTATTAATCTTTATTACTTAATCTATTAAGTCTTTTAGACTCTCTGCATCTTCCATTAAAATAATTATATCTTAAACTTTAGCCTTAAGTCCCTATTTATACTATGCTATAAGCGCCCTATTATTTCACTTAACCTATACTACAAGTATCTAAAACTATATTATACCAAGTTCTAAAGTTTTCTCTTTACTATTATTGCCGCTTCTGGGTCTCTAAATATCTATATTAGTCTTTCCGTAAACCTATTCTAACTTAAGAATATATACCAAACGTCTTTGTTAGTAGTTGTTATTCCGTTAACTTGGATCTTGGTAAGGTAAAGTTTAAACCACTTAAGTACTCTTCCTATTAAGAACAGTCCTATATACACTACCTAGTCCATAATTATTACTAACTTTGCTCCTTCCTATACAACCTTAAAGTGTATTTATATTAGGAATCCTTTAAGTTTTAACCTCTTACCTAAAAATCTCTTAATTAAAGGTAACTTAACCTTGGCTGCTCTAATGCTATTAATCCTATCTTTAAGTACCTTATTATTGCCTTGTAGCTAGTTAACTATTTCCTATAATTGTCTAACCGTAACTAGTTGCGAATTAATATCCCTTATACTAGTATCCCCTCTAGTACCTAAGGTGGTTACCGCTGTTAACATTAACGTAACTAGTGCTTTTGGTGGCATATTATTTAACTTATTAATACCATAACTATAGTAGTAACGTAGGTGATGGGGTTATGAAGGTGACCCTAGTCATGAAGGTTTGCAGGTTTCGCAAACAAATTTTGTCTGTGTTTGATCCAAATCAAGCGCATAGACAAAATTTGTTTGCGAAACCTGCAAACCTTCATAACTAGGGTCACCTTTATAACCCTATTACCTACGTTAAATATATAATAAAGCCTTGTAGGAAATACTACAATGGACTTATTATTGGGCTAGGTGTGTAGATGTTAAATGAAGTTAATAATGTATTAGTAATAAATAACAACTAGTAGAATGGTTGCCTAATAAATTAACTCTAATTGTATTCTAAGATTTACTACAAAGAAAGGAACTATCTAGGTAGGGACCGTAGGTCCTTAAATATACAACCTTACGCCTATAACAGTCCTTGCTCCGCCTGCTCTATCTGCTCTGTTTACTCTATTGCAGATCCCACAGATTATACAGATTACATAGATTATATAGATTACACTATATAACCTTAGTTACCATTCCTCGTTACATAGTTCTACCAGATCCATCCTAGACCGTGCTTTTATTAACCAACTAGCTTCTTCTAACTCTTCTCCAAGTAGTCGTAACATCGTACTTAAAGCGTCCATAACATAGGGGATTTAAGTCTGTCTGGCTAGGTATAGAAAGCGGGTCTAGAAAACTAAGAAGGTCTCTATTATTTTTATATTAAGGGCTTTATAGTTAAGGCGGGCGTTCTATATCTTAAAGGGGTCCTTATAAATGGAAGATAGGTAATTAATTATCTCTTCTCTAAAGAGGAAGGGGTCTGCTAAGTCCTAGGCATATTACGGATATAGATATATCTATGCATCCCTGCTAGTACGGCCAAAGACATAGGCCATTTTAGCTTAAGTAGTAGGGAAGTGGTCTATATTAACTTTAAGCTTATCTTGTAGTTAAAGCTTCCAGTTATTAAATATAGGGTTAGTTCCGTCTGTAAGCAATAGGGGGTCTATAACCTTTGCGGACCATAACAATACTAATACTATACGTTGGGCTAGGGCCTTAAGGACTATAGCAAGTCTCTAGGTGTCTAATAACTCCTTACTAGGTATAGGGGTGTCTCTGGTTTTAAGCAGCTCTTAAAGCCGTTTAATTTTAGCATTAGCTATTGCGAGCTCTTCCTAGGGGGTTAAGATAGTAACTATTTTACTATTAGAGGTATTTGCGGATCCTATAGCGGCTTTACTAACTGCTATATTTCTTGGCATAGTAGTAGGAGTATTAGGTAATTTCCAGTGTTTGTTTATTTCCTAGGGGTTCTGGTCTATATATATCCTATTTTTAGGTTTCGCGTTCTATTTATATTCTTTTAGTTCTTAGGGGTCTATCCTGTCCTTATAGTCCTAGTAATATCCTTAAAGTCCTATTTTGTGTCCTTGTCCTATTTATAGCCTTATAGATATATTTAAGTTCCTTTTTAGGAAAGAAGAGTAGTAACAAACTTTAGATAATGTTAGCGACTTAGTTAATTAAGGTATAAGTATGGCAAGAGGGTCGCGCAAGCCTGTATAATTGGATTGTTTATAAATAAGGATCTAAAGCTAAAGAAAGGAAATAAGAAGAATAGAAGCACCGCTTGAAGTTATATACAATCTTCTGGTTACATAATGGCAACTTGTCGCAACTTGCCATTACGTGACGGCAGTTTACGGCAATCTGACGGCAATTTGCCAGTGCCGTAACATATGGACCCTTTGGCTTTCCTCCTTTTTATATATTACAAACCTACCAGAATACATTTTCTTTTCTTCTCTTCTTATTAACTATTTTACTAATTACTTCTAACTGATTATAATAGACCGATAGATAGACAGACTAAGTGATAGTATTATAACTTTCTATCTAAGGGACACCGCACCCTTCCACATTATTACTACCCTAGGTTACTTAATAATTTTTAAATAACCCTAAATAAGGCTATATAAGGTAACTATTAATTAAAATAACCTTATGCTTCTATTTACCGCCTTTTATTATAAGTAGAAATGCCTTATAACTTGCTACTTGGACCTAAAACTAAAACCTAAAGAATCTACCAGAATTTACTAGTCTAAAATTTCTACTAACGTTTACCCTATACCTAAGAAGTTTACCTAATTTTACTAACCTAAGAATTCTACCAAAATCTACTAAGGACCTAGAAATTATACTAAACTATATAAACCAATTCTAACTACTATACTGCCCTAAACTAAATAGAAGCTTAAGCTTAATATATAAAAGTACTAAAGAACTGGTATTTTACTATAAAAAGAATATTTAAAGGACCTAAACCCAAATCTAATACTAACTCTATATCTAATACTAAACCTAAAACTAAATAAGAAATTATATAAGAAACTAAGAATAATTTAGGCTTATTTAATACGTTAGATATCTATATAATTAGAGGTACCCTATTAGTATAACTCGCTAAAAAACCCAGATATATAATTTTCGCCGTTATAATAGCCGATATTAAAAAGGCCTTAGTATTAAAAAAGCACATTAACCCTACTATAAAAGTACTAGTATGCCACTATAAGAACCTAGAGAGATTCTTATAAAGGAAGCCAATAAGTTAGTAAAATACCAACTATATAACTATAAGATCATACTTAAAGAAGGAAAATAACTAGGATTTAGACTTCTATATAAAATATCCTAAAATAAACTCTAAGGACTTTGGAAGTACTTAGACAAATACCTAAGTAAAAGATTTATTAGAGTAAGCTCTTTATCTATAACTATAACTATAATCTTTATTAAGAAACCTAGTGGCGGTTTACACTTCTATATAGACTACTAAGATCTTAACGCTATTACTATTAAGAATTAGTACCCACTTCCATTAATTTAAAAGATACTAAACTAATTAAGTAAGGCTTACTACTATATAAAACTTAATCTTATCTATATATTTAACCGCTTTTATATCACAAAAGGAGATAAATGGCTTATTATATTCCGTACTAAATATAGACTATTTAAATATTTAGTGACGCCGTTTTGTTTTATAAATACCCTAAGTTTATTTTAACACTTTATAAATAATACCTTACGCCCCCACCTAGATATCTTTTATACTACTTATATTAATAATATATTAATATATAGTACTAACCTAGCCAAATATACGAAATACATTAAACCTTATTTTAAAAGCCCTATATAGAGCTAGCCTATAATTAGATATAGGTAAGTATAAATTCTATAAAATGGAAGTTCTATATCTTAAACTTATTATTTCTATAAATGGTATATAAATAGACCTAAAAAAGGTTAAAGTAATTATAAACTAGTAAGAACCTAAAAATGTTAAGGATGTTATAGAAAGAAGAGCCTATAGCACTTACCTAGGCGGACGTATATCTGTTACGGCTAGCTTTCTATAGGGGCGATCCGATAGATCAAGCAACAATAAGGGGCTATATTATGAATAGACTAAGGTAAGGGCTCAAAGAAAGGGGCGCGGTAGACGACTATATACATGTTCGGTCGTCGGGGCAACGTTAGGGCAACGT